>JADHED010000797.1_pt1 | contig 32026 bp, 25 predicted proteins | sample 8952041 | NCBI WGS metagenome assembly JADHED01 (sample SAMN16124423, study PRJNA663239) | bioreactor sludge metagenome | isolation source: sludge (control) | place: India:Bengaluru | collected 2018-09-08
GGGCAGACACCGAGATGTCCCGTTCCCCGCAAGCCACCAGAAGATCCCGCTGCTTTAGCAGAATGTCCATGTGCCACTGACGCGCTTGCGCCGAAGCCGGCTCCTTTTCGGCAAGTTCCTTCAGTTCCGTGATCCTGTCGTCCAGATCCTCCACCAGCGCCTCCAGCCTCGGCATCTGGGGGCCGAAAACTTCTCCTGGAAGCGGCGGCGGAATGACGTAGTTCGCTTTCCTTCCTTTTCCGCGAGAAGGCTGATTGAGAGGAACCCGCCCTTCCTGCGGCCGCGACGACCCCACCTGGTGAAGGATACGCAGGTAGGTGATGCGGGCCTGAACGAACTGCAGGTAGGCGCTCAGCATGTAATCGAGCCGCTTCCCCATGCCAAGTTCCGTTGCGAGTTCGATCTCGGAACGCTCGTGCGCGAACCGGGAAATCTTGTTTCTGATGTCGACGATGCGCCGGTACTCCAGCATGTAGTCGGGAATCTGCCCGGAGCGAACCCACGACTGGAACGGCTGCTGACTGAGGGTGGCCGCGATCTGCGACGCGAACACCTCGCGGTCTGACTCGACTTTCCGGGCTTCCGCCTCTCGCGACTCCTCGATCGTTTTATTCAGTTGTTTCTCGGAAGTTGTGGCGTAGAGAACCCACGAGGCCGCTCCGAGCCCCCAGAGAATCAGCGGGAGCGGATTGGCCAGGGCCGCCGACGCTGCCATGGCCACCGCCCCGGAGACCACGTTGGTGGGAGCCAGGGCCGCTCGCTTCGCAGTCTGTTTCCAGAGAGTTGCGGGATCGGGCAACTTCATGGGTCAAACCTCACAAGAGCGGGAAACGTTCGCGGATTTCTTGCCTTAACTTCAAGAATTCCGGGGTTGCCGAAATGTCTCGCCTCCATGCCAGTCCCCGCTCGACCAGATTGTAGTTCTCCTGGATCCTGGCTCCGGCGACGATCTTGCCATCCTTGTCACGCTCCCGGCCCATGAGCCAGATGGTGTCCGCCACCTCCATGGCCGCCGTGATGTCATGCGTCACCACGATGATGGTGTTGAGTTCGGAAGCGGAAGCCACTTCCTCGATCAAGCTGATCACGTTCTCGACCTGCACGACATCGAGCCCCGAAAACGGCTCGTCCATCAGCAGAAACCCCTCACTACAGAGAAACTGCTGGGCAATCGCAACCCGCTGCCGCTGGCCCCCGGAAAGCTGCGCCGGGTACTTGTGCGCCGCATCCTCGAGCTTGAAGCGCTCGAGAAACTGCAGAGACTTCTCTTTCGCCTCCGCCCGCGACATCCCCGCTTGGCGCGCAGCCACCACGAGATTCCCGAGCACTCGCCGGTGCATGAAAAGCGGGTAGTTCTGAGCAACGACTCCCACCATCCCACGCTCGACCGGAACTCCTCTTTCGCCAATCAGCACTTTTCCGGTGTCCGGCTTGTTCAGGCCCGCCAGAATGCGGAAGAGCTGTGTCTTTCCCATGCCAGAAGGCCCCAGAAGCCCCACAACTTGTCCCACCGTCCGGCCTGGAACCCGAATGTCTTTTATTTCGAGGTCAACGTCCCGCAGGATCTGTTTTCCGCCAAGAGCAAGCGAGACATTCTCGACCTTCAGAAGCGTTGCGCCGTACGTCACTTCCGCCTGACTCGACATGGGTGTCACCGCCTCTCCTTCGTGAGCGAGGCGTACGGACAGATGACGCCCTTGAGCCACCCGATCGCGTAATCCTGCAGAAGCCCCACGAACAGAATCAGGAACTGAATGGCGAAAACCTCCGGCAGCTTGAAGTGTTTGTTCTGATTCAGAAGCATGGCCCCAACGCCCCCCTCGGAGCGCGAAATGCCCTCCACCATCGTGAGCATCATCCAGCCGATGGCGGCGTTCTGGCGGAAGACTTCTATGGCCTTGTCGAAGGTCCCCAAGATGATGACCTCCCAGACCACCTGCCACTCATTCATCCGCAACGTCCGGGCATGGTCGAGCTTCTCGCGCGGGATGTCCGCGACTTCCGCGGCCATGGACGTCACAAAAAAGACCGTCATGCCGAAGACGAGAAGAGAGACCTTGAGAGGACGGCCCCCACCAAAAAGAAGCATGAAGACAAACGTCAACCCGATGAGCCCCAGGAAGCGGCCCTTGGAAACCGCCAGGACAATAGGACGAATCACCGGGACAACGGAGAGGTAGGAGAGCACAAGGGAAATGACTGCCGTCAGAAAGAGTGCCTGCAGGTTCAGACCAAAACTCGTGATGAGTTCCCGCCCGAGGCCCTCCTGAAACCAGAGTGTCCTGAAGGCGTTCCAGACTTCACCAGGGCGCGGCAAAACGGGGAACGGAGAGCTGATCCAAATCAGAAGAAAGAGGGCGGCCTCGACGCCCACCACGATACGCACGGCCGCCCACGACAACGCCCTGTTCGGCGAAAATGCCGCCTTGAGATCGCCAACAACGCCTTCCGGGAGGGCCACCCATCAGCCTCCTGTCGTCCCGATAACGATCTCGACCCGGCGGTTTTGCGCCCGGCCTTCGGGAGTGGAATTCGGCGCCACCGGATTCGTCTGTCCGTGCGCGAAAACGCGGATACGGCCCTGCGGGAAGTTGACTGGCGCCTGCTGCTCGAGCCACTGCTTCACCGCAAAGGCCCGCTCCTCGGAGAGTTGCAGGTTCTTGTCCGGAGCCCCCTGCGCGTCGGTGTGTCCGTGCACCTCGACGGCGGTGGCGCTGGCGACCAGCAGGTCATTGAGCAGCTGATCGAGTTCGCGGAAGGCATCGGGAGAGAACGTGGCCTTGCCACTCTGGAAATTGATCTGCCACGACCGGCGGCTGACAACGCTCGTCACCTTGGCCGCCTGCTCGAACTTGGGCATCTCGGCCTTTGTCGTGGGGGCCTTTCGCGCCGCGATCGCTTGAATGTAAGAGGTGTCCAGGACCTCGCCGATTGGCGGATAGGTGGGAACGAGTTCGGGATACTGCTGGACCACGATGTCGCCAAAGACCTTGTAGGTGGCTGCAAAGAGGTTCTGCGCCCCCGGCGTCAACCCGAAAAGCAGCTGGTTGTCCGCCAAGTTGTTGACCGAGGACCCGCCGAGTTCAACCATGAGGCCCTGCTTGTCCTTCTCGATGACGCCCCGGAAGTATTTTTCCCAGTACGCGGCGTCGGCCTCCTTGTAGACCGCCGCGCTGATCTCCGCGGCCCGCCGCAGCGCCTGGGGACTCGATTTCACCTGATCACTTCCCTCGAAAATCGCTGTCAGCATGCCTTCGACGACTGGCCGGTTCGCCTTCATCCACTTATCGATGCCGATGATGGCGTTGGGCATCTGCGAGCTGTACTCCTTGGTGGAGACGATCGAGACGAGCCCGCCGCGTTTCGTCGCCACGTTGACGTCCCCCGGAGTCCAGGTGACGACGCCGTTCACGCAGACGTTCTTGGTTTCCCCCGTCCGCTTGCCACGGGTCACGACGGGCCGGTCTTCGCAGTAGTTCGCGATGTACTTCTCGCCAGCGTCGAGGTAGTCCGAGGCAGCCACCCAGTTCAGACAGTTCGGGTCGTAAGTTTTCTCGTCGGGGTTATTGCAGATGCTGTTGTCTCCGAGCCACTTGAGAGCGATGTTCCAGTCTCCATCGCGCAAGACGCCCGCCACGAGCCCGCCGCGGGCCGTTTGCGGGTTCTTTTTCCAGTCGGGGAGCCCCATGAACTTGTCTTCCCCGCGGGAGTAGCCCATGGAACCCACAACCTTGGCCTTGTAGTCTGGCCCGATCTTCTTGAGGGTGTCGTTCAGGCCCTTGAGGAACGCCGCGGCGCCGTCCCCCATGATGGCAACGAAATGGACACCTTTTGTGGGCTGCGCGTTCCCCTTCGAGAGGTCGGTCGCGAAGGCCACGAGCCCCTCTTGCATCTTGTCGACCATGTCTTCCCGGATGAACTTGAGGTTCACGCCATTGGCGCACATCAAGCTGCCCTGGGCTGCTTGCGGGCCGCCGTTGGCGAGCATGCCGCCCATTTGAGAATTCCAGGCCCAGACATAAAAGCGAACCTCTGGTTTATCGGTGCAGCCCGGCTCCGAACCCGGCAAGGAAACCGGCACGTTCGCCGCTTGCTGTGAACTGTCGGCCGGGGTTCCGGGGAGGTCCGCCTTGGGCGGAACCTGGGACTCCTTGGTCTTGGCGGCGGGGATGATCTTGTCGAGAAGCTCCGGAGCAAACCGCTTGATGCTGAAAAAAGCGGTCGCCAGGATGGCGATGGCGATGATGGCTTTGGCAAGCGGGGTCAGTTTCATTTCTGCTCCTCTTCTAGTGAGGTTCTTGCGGCCAAAAGGAGGGCGGCGGCCCGCCGGATTACCGGCGGGTGCCGACCGTGGCCCGCAGCAGACGAAGCCGTGTGTCGAGTTCCTCAGGACTCATCCCGGCGTATTTTGCCGGGAGGAGCCTGCGGCTCGATGCCTCGAAAACCGCGAGCAGTTCCATGTACTCGAGAAGTTCCACGTCGCGGCTCGGGAAGTAGTCCGTTGCCGCCCGGACAAAGTGCGCTGCCTGGACCGGAGTCTCCCCTCCGGTTTCCCGGGCTGCATCGTCGTTGGCCATCAAGATGACGGCCTCGACATCCGCATTGCTGTACCCAACGAGTTTCGTGGAAAACCCTTCTCTGATCGACGGGAAGTCCACGTCTGTCTTGATCTTGTTCTTCTTCACCAGCGCCTTGACGACACCCTCGACTTCCTCGGGGGTTTGCGAGTAGAGGAAGGGGATCTTGCGGTCGAGCCGGCCCGCCCGCTTGAGGTCGACGTCGAGTTTGTCCGGGCGGTTGGTCATGACCAGAAAGAGAATGCGTCCCCGGTTGGACGTATCGGACATGAACTCCTTGATACGGGCGATGACACGCGACGAGGTTCCGCCGTCGCCTTCTCCCTCCGTGTTGCCAAAGGCGCGGTCGCCCTCATCGATGATGACGATGACGTGCCCGATCGCCTTGATCACCGTCAGGATCTTCTCGAGGTTTCCTTCCGTTGCTCCGACCCACTTCGACCGGAAGTTCTTCAACTTGATGGTCGAGAGCCCGCACTCCCTGGCGAAGGCCTCCGCGACGAACGTCTTCCCGGTTCCCATGGGTCCGGTGAAGAGAACGCCCATCGGGACGCGGCTGCGCCGGCCCTCGCGAATGTTCTCGGCGAGCACGAGCAGGTCCTTTTTCACCTCTTCCATGCCGCCCACGACATCAAACCCATGTTCGGGGGTGAGGAACTCGACGAGGCCGAAACACTCCCGTTCCAGGATGTCCCGTTTGTGTTTGGAGATGAGGGCATCCGCCTCGCGCCGCGCGCGGTCGGCGGCCGTTTCGCGTGAAGCGTCCTCCGCGGGAGATGTGGCCGTGGGAGCCAGGAGGTTCTTGATCTCTTCCCGCGTCAGGTTTGACGTCAAGCCCGCCAGTTTCTTGGCCCTCGCCACGGCGTCATCCGACCCGCCCAGAAGCCCGGCGATGAAGGCCTCGCGCTCGACGCGTTCCTCTTCCATCGGCGGCGGGGGGGCCAGAATTGACCCGATCTGGCTCGCCTTGAGCCCGGCTGTCACATCCGCGTAACGTTCCGCATCTCTCGGGGAAAGCCTGGGGTCTGCGATCAGGGCCGCCTGCCTTCGGGTTTCGCGGTCGGGCATCGGGATATCGACAACAGCAACCCGCGGGTTCGAGACGATCTTGGGCGAAAGCTCCGAGAGGTTCTCGGCAACGAGAAGAACGATGTTGTCACCCGATTCGAGGCCGGGCAGGAAAGACCACCGGTGAAGCGTGATGATCGACGCCCGGTCGCTATCCGCTTGGAAGGCGGGATCCCCGGCGGGCGCGACAGCCTCGGCGTACTCGATGACGACCGCCACCTTCCGGGAGGCGGTCAAGAGGCGCTCCAGGGTGGCCAGCGCCCCGCTCTTGGTCTTCTCACCGGCGTCATCGAGGAGCGAAAGAGCGTCCTTTTGCCGCTTGGTGTAACGGATACCCGTTGCGAGATTGAAAACGGCGATGGTTTCGCGTGTCTCCTTGAGCAAGACGTCCGCCAGGAATTCCGTCAAGGGGATCATCCGGTCCCTGTCAACGACGTCGTCGAAGACGTTACCGTGGAGCACGAAGATGGACGACTCTCCGCGAAGGTAGCGCCGCCTCAGATCCTCGGCCCAGTGGGGAAGCTGCTTGGGTTCGGCCACGAGAATCCTTACGGTCAGAGCGTCTTCTGCGGTTGTTGTGCCGCGGCGGCCCGCTTGGCCTTCAATTCCGCGAGCTGCTGTTTGGCCTGGACGTCACCGGCCTGAACCTTGAGGGCGGCAAGGCGCGAATCGAGCGACGACTCGGAAAGCTCCTTGTTGAGATTGGCGGCCGCAACCGTCGTCTTGATGTGTTCGCGAACGTTGTCGAGCGCCTTGACCTCCGCATCCACCGAGAGACCATCCAGCTGTTCCTGGATCTTGATGCGGGCTTGAGCGGATTGCATCCGGGCCAGCATCACATCACGCTCGGCCTTCAGCTTCTTGATCTCACTCTGAACCGAGAGGAGCGAGGTCTTGGCGGATTCCGCATCCTTGGTCGCCGTGTCCGCGTCGGCCTGAAGTTCCTTCACCTCGGCCTCGAGCTGATTTTTCTTCTGCAGAAGGATGACGGCCAGATCATCTTGATTCGTCTCGACGGCCGCATTCAGTTCGTGATCGGTCTGCGCGAGTTCCCGTGTCGCTCTCTTCAGCCGTTCGTCGATATCTTCACGGCGCCTGATGATGGCCGCCGTGGCGGTCTTGAGCTTCGAGTACTTCTCCACCATCGAGTTGATGGCGTTCTCGTAAGCGATCTCGGGATGTTCCTTCTCGATGTCGGAAATGAAGAGGGACAGGAACCCCTTGAAAAGATTCTTGACTCGGGAAAAAAACGCGACGTCTCCCATACTTCAACACCTTCCTCCGAACAGATTCGGGGTTTTCATGACTGAACCGTTGGCGCCGAAGGGTCCACGAGCTTCGGCGACTGCTGGACAACTTTCTCGACAGCCTCACGGCCGAAAAACTCGAGAACCGACTGGACCTCGAGTTTCTTTGAATTACAGGATGACATGATGGATTCCTGCTCGCGGGAAGCGGTGTCCATCACCAGACGGATGCTTCGAATTTCGTCTTCCAGCCCGGCGATACGTTTCCCCGCCTCCAGGTGCAGCTTTTCCACATCCGAAGCCTTGCCACGCTGGTATCCGTCGAGTGCCTGAATCTGCTCGACACCACTCTCGATGATCTTCTCGATGGAGATTCCAAAGGCCTTGAGCGAAGCCTCGACGATCTGTTTCTTGATGGCGGGGTCGGTCCCCGGCGGCAGACTGTTCACGAGGGTCGAGGCCCGGGCCCAGAGTTCGCGCTCGTTGGCATCGACCCCGAAGGCCTCAAAAACTCTGACGAAGTCAACAACTCCGCCATCGGCCGCGGGCAGCTCGCCCACGGGCTGAACGGGAGGGGGTAAGGAGGGTTCCGCATCCTGTGTTTTTGTTACGAGCGGCTCGGGCGGAGCTGGTTCTGCCGCGCCCGGGATATCCGCCATTAGTGCCGGATCAAGACCAGATCTTGATTCCTCTGGCTTTACCACGAACCAACCCAAGACCGTGTGGCCCCAGTTCTTCTTGTCGCTCATGTCTCAAAACCCTGACGCGGGAGTCTATCAACTCGGAGCCGCGCTTCGAACCATACGGCTTGCGGATTAAACGGTTTCTGTCCGTGTCTTTTGAAGAACTTCCTTGAGCTTCCGGATTTCCGCCGTCAGGACGCTGGCGGCATCGACGAGGCCAGCATCGACGAGGCCAGCATCGACGAGGCCAGCATCGACGAGGCCAGCATCGACGAGGCCAGCATCGAGGGTCCGCCCTGCGTCCGTGCTGCTCCGGAGGGCTGGCGTTTGCCCGAGCCCCGAGTCCCGATACAACTTGAGTTGCTCGAGGAGACGGTCACGGATTTCCTCGGCGCGGTCGAGCCCGCGGAGATGGCCCGTGTGCAGCGATTCCCCGGCTTCGTGCCCCTCGCTGGGTCCGCCTCCTCCCCCGCCCGCCGTTGTCACCACGATGTCCGAGATGCCAAAGAGTTTCTGGAGAGGGTTCTGGCGAACGTTGATCTGCTGGAGATTGGCCAGAGTGAAGGTCCTCTCGTGAAAGGACCAGATCCCTTCCTGAATCCTCAAACTCCGGTCCGAGAGCAAATAGAAACGGCACGTGAAATCGAGCTTCAGAACCCAGAAGGTGACCGGCAGCTGAAGGAGAAACCCGGCCGCCGCCATGGTTTCCATCAGCGTCCAGAGGGAGACGTGCCCAAACCCGAGCGGGATTCTGAAGGGCGGAAGGAAGCTGACAAATGAGGCTCCAAAAAGGAGGCCAGCGAGAGCGCCCAGTTGTCCGAGGCCCCATGCGACCCGGATGTAGGTGTAATACCCGGAGCCAGCCCTGAAGACATCACACGTGTCTTCCTCGCCAGGCGGAACGCGGGGAGCCGGCGGGATCTTTAGCCACGAGAGGACGCGAGATTCGAGGCTATTTGCCAAGACGTCCTCCTCGAACCGTTTCGAGTTCCTCCCGAAGAGCCCGCACTTCCCGGGCGAGAGCCTCGAATTCACTCGTCAGGCTGGAACCTGGCAAGGGCGCCCCCGGGTGCCGCGGCGTCGCCCCGCGCGAATTCTGGTAGAGGAAATCCCTCACGGCGGAGTATTCCCGTATTCCCTCCAGGGTCATCTCGGCCGCCGCACTGCCGCTCGCCGTCTGGATCTGGATTCTGGCTAGCCCGAGCCACCGCTCCACGACATTGCTAACGAGATGGATGTCCTGGATGCGCGTGTAGGTCAGGTGGATTTCCCGGTGAAAGAGGATGCCCCAGCTCATCGAGACACCCTCGCCGTCGAAGCGAAATCGCATCGTGTGATACCGGAAATAGAGGTAGAGAAGAAAGAACGGAAAGAGCGGCCCCAAAACGAGCGAACTCAGGACGTAGTACGTGAAGAGGGCCGGAATGGGCCGCTCGATGGACTTGATGTCGAACCCCGAGGAGACGGATGGATCCATACCCCTCGTTTTAACCCGGGAAACGTCCTTGAGGGGGCTCCCAGAGTTCGATTCGATTCCCTTCCGGGTCTGTCACCCATCCGAACTTCCCAAATTCGGAGGTCTCGGTCTTGTCATCAACAGCGCACCCCTCTTCCCGGAGGGTCGCAAGGAGGGCATCCAGATCCCGGACCCGGTAATTGATCATGAAGGGGTTGGGAAAGTACTCGGAAGCCGCCGGGAACATCGACCAGACCGTGACCCCGTACGGCTCTGGATTCCCCTCCTCCTGCCACTTGAAGGGCAGCCCGCCCCAGGGCTGGATATCGAAACCCAGGTGTTTCCGGTACCAGTCGCCCAGGGCTTGCGGATCCTTGGCCTTGAAAAAGACACCCCCGATTCCTGTAACGCGCATCAGCCAGCTCCTTCGTAGGCTTTCTTGATGAAGCCAATCAATTCCTCGTCCACTTGCGTAAGATCCGTGATCTTGACCTTGAAATGGCACATGCTCGCGGGCGGCTGAGTCTCGAGCCGCTCCGCAGGGCCAATGTCCTTCCCGTTAAGCCCGACCTCCACACGCGTATTCGTGGCAGGGCCAATCATCGCGAACTGTTTCTTCCGCCGCAGGCTCACGTAGCCCTTTTTGGGCGCGACCTCAAAAGGCCCCAACGCGTTGATCGCCTCCATCAGCCTGTCGTGAATAGGCCGCAAGGCGGCCTTTGCCCCCGAGTAAATCTCATCGAGAACGTCCGCCGGACGGGCCTCCTCTGCCTTGGCGGCACCCGTCCCCGCTGCCTTGAGGACGTGATGAACAAGCGTATTGGCATCACCATGACCCATTCCGAGGTCGCGTTTCAGCATGTCTCGAATCTCGCCATGCTTCGAGAGACCGCTTTTGTTGATGAGGAGGGCCAGCTCTTCGAGGGTCTTGCCCGTCCGTTTCTCGATGTTTCTCAATTGAGTTTCGACAGCTTTATCCACTGGGTTCATTCGTACCTCTTCCTATCCTCTCGCGTTCGAGTTCGGTGGGCCGTGAATTCTGTTTTGTGGGTGGAGCTTATTCCAAGTCGCCTTCAAGGTGACCGTCGAAAAGAGAAAGGAAAGGGAGGGGACGGACAGGGACAGACAATTTCTCGTAGAGCCCGAGCCAAAGCACAACCGCCCGCTTTCGCGGGCGGTGTGGAGTGACGCCAAGATGGCAATTTCGTTTTATGTGGTGAGCCGGGAGGGAATCGAACCCCCAACCCAGAGATTAAGAGTCTCTTGCTCTGCCAATTGAGCTACCGGCCCAGGGATCTGCTCCGAAAAGCAGGGCCGAGATACTACCCGGAAGAGTTCCTCTTAGCAAGCCCCATGGCCCTATTTCTTGATCAAATGCTTGACTTCATTGCTTCCGAGCGGCGAGGAAGCCGCGATGATCAGCGCTGCATTGGCGACGCCAACATCGGGAATACGGCAGGTCATCTTCACCAGCCCATCGTTCCCCGTGGCCCCGCGGTAAAGGACTTGAGGCGGGCCGGTTGTGGAAACGATGCGAACCGAGACCTGTGCGTTGGGAATCGGCTTTTCTGTCAAGGAAGTGACAGCACGAATGGAAAGCGGCACGGCTTCTCCAGAGGCAATTTCTCCGCCCTTGATGACACTCAAAACGAGGTGCTCGGAGGCGGCCTCGGAGGCCAGGTACTCCATGATCACCTGGTCGAGCGAGCGTTCGGTTCCAGCCATTACTCCCGATGCGGGTTTTGCCACGGGAGCCTTGATGCCGAGCGGTCCAGAGGCCCCGGGAGCCGCGCGCGGCGGCAAGGCATGGAAGACGCCGCTGTCGCGAGAGAGAAGCGCGGCCGTTGCCGCGGCGGCAGCCGGGGATATGCCAGGAGGAGGCGGTGTGTATTCCGGTTCCGGAGCGGGAATTACTTCGGGCGCGGGGAAAGCCTCTGGCTCCACCTTCTCCACGGCGGCCGAAGCGCCGGGTCTCGGGCCATCAAAACGACCCCTCCGGATCGCTTCAATGATTCGCCGGTGCTGCAGATCCATCATCTGCTTCACCGCTCCCTCGTCGACTTTCCCCGCCTCGATGTGCTTATCGTAAGGACTTCTCTTGGAGAGGAGAATCTCCCCCCCGACGTAGACCAAAGACTCAACGACCGGGTTCGCAAGCCCCCGGTCTTCTGTTTGCACGTGGAAGACGCGCCCCCCGTGCTTGACATCGGTATTGAAGCCGGTAATCACAGTAGCTTCGTTCTCTCGATCGAACTTGTACCGTTCGTCATTCTACCGGATTCCTCGGGCACTCCGTGCATTCTCGTGAGCAAGGATGCGCTTTAGGAATTGCCCCGTTGCCGAGATCCCCACGTGACAAATGTCATCAGGGGTGCCCTCGGCAATGATCTCCCCTCCTCGGCCGCCCCCCTCCGGCCCAAGATCCAAGACCCAGTCCGCTGTCTTGACGACATCGAGGTTGTGCTCGATGACGATCACCGTGTTCCCCCGGTCCACGAGCGCGTGCAGGACATCGAGCAGCTTGCGCACGTCATCGAAGTGAAGCCCTGTCGTTGGCTCGTCCAGGATGTAAAGTGTTCGTCCCGTTGCTCTTCGTGCCAGTTCCTTGGCAAGTTTGACGCGCTGCGCCTCGCCCCCTGAAAGAGTTGTGGCCGGCTGCCCCAATTTCAGGTATCCGAGCCCCACGTTGTCGAGAGTCTGCAAAATGTGCTTGACAGACGGGACATGCTGAAAGACATCGAGGGCCATCTCGACGGTGAGATCGAGAATCTCTGCAATGTTGAGACCCTTGAATTTGATCTCGAGCGTTTCCCGGTTGTACCGTTTTCCCCGGCAGGCATCACAGGTGACGTAAACATCTGGAAGGAAGTGCATCTCGATTGCGATCTGGCCTCCGCCGCCGCAGCTTTCGCACCGCCCCCCCTTTACATTGAACGAGAACCGGCCAGGACCGTAGCCTCTCATCCGCGACTCTGGCACCTGCGCCAGGATGTCGCGAATGGGACCAAACACATTGGTGTACGTCGCTGGATTCGAGCGCGGCGTTCGGCCTATCGGGGATTGGTCGATGTCGATGACTTTGTCAACGTGCTCGAGCCCCTCGAGTTTGTCGTGTTTGCCGGCCCGGTGCGCGGCCGCGTGCAGCTTGCGGGCCGCGGCACGGAAGAGGATGTCGTTGACAAGCGTCGATTTTCCAGACCCCGAGACACCCGTCACGGCGGTGAAGCAGCGGAGCGGAAACTTCGCCGTGATCCCCCGCAGGTTGTTTTCTCTCGCCCCCTTGACGGCGAGGAAATCCCCATTTGCCGGGCGCCGGGAAGGAGGCACCGGAATCGTCTTTATTCCCTCGAGGTACTGTCCCGTCAAGGACCTTTCGAAACGGGCAAGGTCATCGGCTTTTCCCTCGCCCACGACTTCGCCCCCGTGAATACCCGCGCCCGGACCGAGGTCGATGACCCAATCGGCGGCCCGCATCGTCTCCTCGTCGTGTTCGACGACGACAACCGTGTTGCCCAGGTCGCGCATGGAGATCAGTGTGTCGATCAGACGCCGGTTGTCACGGGGGTGAAGCCCGATCGACGGTTCATCGAGGACGTAAAGAACGCCCATCAACTTGGACCCGATTTGTGTCGCGAGGCGAATTCGCTGTGCCTCCCCGCCGGAAAGCGACGAGGCCGCCCGGGCCAGGGACAGATATCCAACGCCGACATCCGTCAAGAAACGGAGCCGGTCTTTTATCTCTTTCAAGATCTTCCCCGCGATTTCGCGGTCACGCGCCGTGGGAGCAAACGACTCGAAGAAATTGTGGGCTTCCTCGAGCGTCCATCCCGTGAGTTGGTCAATCGACCTTCCATCTACTAGAACCGAGAGAGCCTCTGGCTTCAGGCGGCGGCCGTGACAGGCGGCGCATGGAGTCGAGGACATGTAGACCTCCAATTCCATGCGTTCGTCGTCGTCCTCGGCTTCCTTGTATTTCGTCTCGAGGAGCGGGACCAGCCCCTTATAGGACGACGACCAGTTGTATTCCCCCTTTTCCGATTTCCATTTCCACTTGATTTCCCTCTCCCCCGAACCGAACAGGATGAGATCCCGGATTTCCTTCGGCAGCTTCTTCCAGGGAACGTCCACCGAGAATTTCAGAACCTTGGAGAGCTGTTCGATCTGCCGAAGCCGCCAATTCGTCGAACCCTTCTTGAAAAGAGCGATGGCACCCTCGTTGATGGAGAGGTCAGAGTTGGGAACGAGCCTTTCCGGATCGATGTTCTTTGCCGAGCCGAGTCCGGAACACGCCGGGCAGGCGCCAAAGGGAGAGTTGAACGAAAAAAGCCGCGGGGTGATCTCGGCGAGCGACGTTTCACAGTCTGGACAGGCGTACTTTGAGGAGAGGGATTCCTCGCTCGTTTCCTCTCCGGGCTTCCCCGGGCCCGTGACGATGGTCACGAGTCCTTCCGATACCCGAATGGCCGTCTCCAGGGAAGCCACCAGCCGCAAGCGCGTTTCATCATCACGGCGAACAGCAAGCCGGTCGATGACGACATCGATCGTGTGTTTCTTTTGTTTGTCAAGGTCGGGCGGCGTCTCGAGGTCCGTCAGGGTCCCGTCGATACGGGCTCTGAGGAATCCCTGCTTGAGCATCTCGCCCATCTGCTTTTTGTATTCCCCCTTTTTCCCGCGAATGAACGGGGCCAGCACCATGAACCGGGTCCCCTCTGGCATCGCGAGAATCCGGTCACTCATCTGCTGGACCGTCTGGGCGGCAATCATCTTCCCGCACGAGGGGCAATGCGGTTGCCCAATCGAGGCGAAAAGGAGCCTCATATAGTCGTAAATCTCGGTGACCGTCCCGACGGTGGAGCGCGGGTTCTTGGACGTCGTCTTCTGCTCGATTGAAATCGCGGGAGAGAGCCCCTCAATGGAATCGACATCTGGCTTCTCCATCTGCTCCAGAAACTGACGGGCATAGGCCGAGAGCGACTCCACATAACGCCTCTGCCCTTCCGCAAAAAGAGTATCGAAGGCAAGAGACGATTTCCCCGAACCCGAGACTCCGGTGATGACGACCATCGCGTTACGGGGAATGGAAATGTTGAGGTTCTTCAGGTTGTGTTCACGGGCACCGCGGATGACGATGGCATCCTGGCGGTCGCCCGCAGGGATAGGCGGAACTGGGGATGTCACGTGTTTCACCCGTTATCGCCGGTTGGCTTTGATGGCAGCGCGGGCCTCGCGATCAGATTCCCGTCTCTTGATGGTCTCGCGTTTGTCGTACTTCTTCTTTCCCGTCACGATGGCGATCTGAACCTTGATAAACGGCCCCTTGAAATACATCGACAGCGGGATGCAGGTCTCACCAGACCTCTGCGTCCGCAAGGAGAGGCGTTCGATTTCCCGCTTCTTCAGAAGGAGCTTCCGTTTTCGTTTTGGATCAGGGTTGTTGTAGCTGCCCGCCGCGTAGGGCGAGATATTGACGTCGAGGAGCCAGGCCTCGCCGCTCTCCACGGCCACGTATCCGTCAACGAGACTCACTTGCCCATCCCGAAGTGACTTGACCTCGGTTCCACCGAGGACAATTCCAGCCTCGATTTTTTCCTCGATGTCGAATTCATGGAGCGCGCGCCGGTTCGAGGCCACGGGCTTGACCCCTGAGGCCCTCTTGGCTTGACGCTCCCTTTCCTTCGCCTCCTGGCGATCAATTTTGGACTTCATGACCCCTGGGAGTGTCTTACGATCCGAGACTCTCCGCCAGTTCTACGAACGCTGGCGTGATCTCAGGGTCGAATTGCGTCCCCACCTTCGAGGTAATGATCTCAAGCGCCTGCGGGATCGAGACCACCGGGCGGTACGAAGTGGGAGAGGTGAGAACGTCGAACACCTCGCAGACATGAATGATCCGGGACCCGAGCGGGATGTCATCCCCCGCGAGCCCTCCGGGATAACCACTCCCATCCCACTTCTCGTGATGGTGCAACACGATCCTGGGAACCGGATACGGCCACACCACGCTCTCGAGCAGGTAAGCACCCACTCTCGAGTGTTGCCTGACAAGCCGGAGTTCGGCGTCCGTCAAGGCCTTCTTTGAATAGAGTTCATCGTAGTTGAGTTCCCGCATCCCGACATCGTGCAGGATCCCGGCAACGGTGAGCTGCTCTATTTCCTGAGGGGCGAGCCCGAGGTGGGTGGCGAACTTTCTCACCATCCGGCCAACATTCATGGAATGGGATTTCAGGGCCGTGTACCGCTTTAGCCCTGGCTCCAAAAACAGACTCACAAGACCGCGATAGGCTTCACGATACCGAATCGACGCACGGATCTCCGTGAGGGCGTTTCTCACCAGCAAGTGGACAGCCCTATTCCCAGGATGCTCGTCCGCCTTGGACCCGCGACGAAAAACGAGCGTAAAAATGTAGGCATCGGAAGAACCAATGCTGAGTACAGAGGACTGGACCACTCCCATGTCTGCCTTACGAAGAGGTCCTTCCGTCTCGGGGGAAGCCGCAAAAACGGGGTTGACCTTTCGGGTCACGGCAAAAGCAAACCGCGCACTCGACTTGGCGAAGGTGCGATCGACGTTTTCATAGAGCGACTTTTCAGCTTCCTCGGTGAGCGGGCGCTTTGCCGCGAGCCAGACCTGGATTTCCCGGGGCTCAAAAACTGTCAGCGCCACGGCCTCGACGTCCGGAAGGTAAAGGAACGCCTCATTGAACATCTTGTAGAAGGTCGATTCCCGGGCCGTCGTTCCCGAGATTTCCGCGCCGGTTTTCTGCGGGGCGGCCGCAATCCGTTCCTCAACAAGTTGGAACAGCCTGTCTGCGTTATTGGGAAATGGGTCTGCTGCCTGGGGAGGAAGCGGGACACCGCGATCAAAGGGAGCGATGGATGGAGGTCTGGCAAACCCGGGCTGAGGAGAACGCAGAGCATCGACGACAGATTTCGAAGGCTCCGGACGTGCGGGAGCCAGCCGGTGGAAGGTGGCGGTCTGCTCAAAAACAGAAGGCTCGACAGCCGGTTCGACCACGGGTTCAGAGAACCCGGGGAGACTCCTGACGATGTTCACGAGCCTTCGAAGCACCTCCAGCGTCCACGTGACGTCGCTGTGACCAAAGGGCTCGTTACCTGCCTTGTCACGCAGATCCAGAATGCCCACGATGCGCCCGTCCAGGAACATGGGTGCCACGAGGATTCGTAGTGTTCCCGCCGATTCCAGAAGCGTCTTGAGTTTCCCGGCGGCACGGTAGTCGTTGATGAAAGCCGGCTCACGTTTTTCCAGTACGAATTCCGCCAGGGGATCGGTTCGCGCGATCTTTTCGGCAATACGGTCTGTCCGCGCAAAGCCGTAGGACGTTGCAAGCTTGTATGTCCCGCCTGGCTCCAGCAAGTAGAGGGCGATCTTGGATGCCCGTATCTTCTCCACGATGAGGTAGAAGATGTCTTTGAAAACGGAGTCGTCGGTTCGTGTTTGCACCAGGCCACCCTAAGCTCTCCGATTATAGCCAGGCTGGGGCGGTCCCAGGATTGTTGCAAAAACGCCACGCTTCGATGGGAAATCGCCACATTCCCGCCCCGATATCCGCCGTCTCTCCCCGCTGAAACCGTGGCACCACTCATGCTTCCCCCAAGAGCGACAGATGAGGCTCGAAACAACTCTCTCCCACCCTGTTTCCATCACCGGCGTTGGCTTGCACACGGGCAAGCCTCTCTACGTCCGGCTGCTTCCAGCTCCCGAGGGACACGGTATCGTCTTCTTCCGCACTGATGTCTCCGCCCGAATCCCAGCCATTGCCGAGAGTGCGGGTCGCCTGGATTACGCCACGGCTCTAGGGGAACCGGGACGGGAAGTCAGCACGGTGGAGCATTTCCTGGCAGCTTGCCTCAGCCAGAACGTTGACAACATCCTCGTTGAAGTGAGCGGGCCCGAGCTTCCAATTCTCGACGGGAGCGCCTTGCCATGGATTCAAATTCTGGACCGGGCCGGCCGGCAGACTCTGACACAGCTCGTGGAGCCCATCTCGGTTGAAGAGACCCTCTCAATCAACGGCTTTGTCGGCAAGCACATTGAAATTCGCCCCTCTTCAGATTTCCGGATCACCTACAGTATCGACTTCCCTCACCCAGCCATTCGCAAGCAGGCGATGACCATCGTGATCAGCCCCGAGAACTTCAGGCGGCACATTTCCGCGGCGCGGACTTTTGGTTTTTTTGCCGAATACGAATACCTCAAATCCCGCGGTCTTGCGCGGGGCGCGAGCCTCGAAAACTGCATCGTGATTGGCAAGGACACAGTCGAGAACGGTCCCCTGCGCTTCCCGGACGAGTTTGTCCGCCACAAGATCCTGGATCTCGTTGGTGACTTGGCCCTGCTGGGCCGTCCCCTGTTGGGACACGTCGTGGCCCACCGGGCCGGACACCAGCTCCACGCGGCCCTGGCCCTGCGTATCCGCCAGTACGCCGATGGGCAGTTGCTGGTTCCATCCCTCCAGCAGGCGTCAGCCGGGGCCGCGGCCGCCTACTAGTGCTTTGGCGTTCCTCCGGAGGGAGGCCTGCGGTGGAGGTCCTCATCCGGCAAGGGCTCCCGGCGGGCACCCTCTATTCGAGGGTTTTCAGGGCCTCCTCGGCTCGTTTTTCCACATCGCTTCCAGCCGCCGCGCGCCGTTTAGCCTCCTCCAGAACTCTCCTTGCGTCTCCCTTCCGGTCTGCCGCCTTGTAAAGAGCGGCGGCTGAGAGGCGGGCGGAATTGGCTTCTGGTGTCTCCGCGGCCCGGGCGATGAGTTCCTCATAAAGAGTCAACGCCTTGATGGAATCCCCGGCCCGGTCCGCATACTCGGCAACTTTGAGCATGCCGAGCGCGTAGGCATCTTTCTCCGGGCTGCGAGTCAGCTCCTCGTAGGCTCGGTAGGCTTCCTTGGGGTTTGATGTCAACTCGTAGATGCGCGCCTTGAAAACCAGCCCGCGACTGGCCCAGGGTCCCCCCATCTCTATCAGAGCCTCCGAGTACTGAAGCGCAACGGGGTATTCGCCGGCCTTTATCGCCGTGTCCACGACCGTCTTCAGAAGCGTCGGGTAGGCGGAGGTCCCTTCGAACAGAGGTAAGGAATCGCGATAATAACCAAGGGAGACCTTCGGGCCGTCATCCTTTTCCTTGAGGGCTCCCTTCTCGAGAATCTTCTGGAGTTTGTCTTCAATCTGGCCGGGCCTGACGGGCTGAAGCGGATCCGCCGCCGGATTGCCTGACTGGTTCCGGAGCACGGCTCGCGCCATGATCTCCGCTTTCGCCTTGGATTCCTCGGACATCCGCTTGGCGGGGCCGTTGACCCACCAAATTCCCGCGGCGACGAGCACCACCAGAACCGCGATGAGCCCGTAAAGGCCGAGATTCGAATTGGAGTTCTCCTCCACGGTGACGGGCACGGTCGCCGGGGTGTGAGCCTGGGGCGTTCTGGATCTGGCTTCTGGATGCGCCGCTGGCACCGCTGATCTGGTGTGCCCGCCAATGAGGCTTGCTATTTGGCTCTGGGTGTAAACGTCAGTTGGCGCGAGGTACTTGAGCCGCTGGTAGAGCTTCATCACACCCACGATGTCGCGCTCGAGCCGGTAGAGCTTGGCAAGTTGCAGCAAAAGAACCACGTTATCGGGGTCCTTTCTCACCTGCTCCTCGAGTTCCTTGATCTTGGGGTTTTCCACCGGACGCTCTCGCTGCCCGGCACGCAGCGCGGCCGTCTCGTAAAGCGTCTTGGCCTTCTCGTCCTGCGGGAGATAAGTCATCGTTTGGTATGCCAGCCAGAGAGCTTCCTCTGGAGGAGCGCTGGCATTCTTGAGGAGTTCAGCCGCTTTGCGGGCTTTCTCTTCCGCGCACTCACGCAACCTGTGCAGGAGATACCCGGACGGGTTCTGTGTGAAGCGCAGGAAGTTCTGAAGCGGATGTTCAATTCCCTCTTGACCCAGGACGGCGTGGATGGCCTCGCAGGCCTCTTCAGCCGAGGCAAACCGGTGGTCACGGTCCTTGGCCCAGATCTTTCGCATGAGTGAATCGACTCCGAGAGGGAGGTTCGGATCGATGAGGGTCGGGGGCTCGGGCTCGATGTCAACGATCCGCCTCAGGGTGACGGCCACCGAATCTGCCGTGAACGGGTTCCGTCCCGTCAACAGAATGTAGAGAACGGTTCCGATGGAAAAGATGTCCGAGCGGCTGTCCAGGGCTTCCCCCCTGGCCTGCTCGGGTGACATGAAAGAAGGCGTGCCCACTACCATGCCCGTGGATGTCAGGCGCGTCAGATGCTCCGCCTGGCTGATACCAAAGTCCGCGATTTTCACGGCACCGGCCTTGGTCCACATGATGTTCTGCGGCTTCACATCCCGGTGAACGATTCCCTTCCGGTGTGCCGCCCCGAGTCCACGCAACGCCTCTTCCGCGCAAAAAAGCGCGACATCCCACGGAAAACGCCCGGCTTGCTCCAGAAGGCCTTGCAGGGTCCCGCCGTCGATGTACTCCATGACGATGTAGGCGTTGGAGACTCCCGGACTGCAATCGAGAAGTTCGACGACGTTTTTGTGCTTGAGGGAGATCTGAATTCTTATTTCGTGAAAGAACCGATTCAGAAAATCCGGGTCCGAGGCCACGTGTGGCAGCATTCGCTTGAAGGCGACGGTTCGATTCGTCCTCGGGTCAAGCGCGATGAAGATCTCGGCCATCCCTCCTTGAGCCAGACGCTTCTGCAGGATGTACTGATCGACTTTTACCGGGACGAAAGGTGCTTCATGAGTGACCACGATGTGTGAATTCTATCCAGGGACCGCCCATTCGGCTCGTTCATGGCTTCTAACTCTTGCCTTTCGTGAGTTATCGTTCTCTCCGTGGCGGACCTTTACGAAGAACGGCGCACTTTCACCGAATTTCTGAAACGGCGGGGACTCAAAACCACACGAGAGCGCACGGCCCTCTTCGAGGAGATCTTCTCCTCCCACGAGCACTTCGATGCCGAGGATCTGGTGGAACGGATGCAGCGGCATGGGAAGAAGATCAGCCGTGCCACGGTTTATCGCACCCTCGATATCCTGTACGAATGCAACCTCGTCAGCCGCGTGCGTCTGAACGAGGAGAAGTACAGGTACGAACGGCTTCTGCCAGGTGAGCATCACGACCACCTGGTTTGCATTGGCTGCGGAGAGGTCCGTGAATTCGTCGATCACCGCATCGAGGAACTCCAGGAATTGATTTGCAAGGAACATGGCTTTACCGCCATTTCACACTCGCACCAGATCCGGGGCCTCTGCGGCCGCTGCCGCACACGGTCTCCCGAGCCCCGATGAAGGCCGTCCTCGTCTGGTTCCGAAGGAACATCCGGCTGGATGACAACCTTCCTCTCCACATGGCCCTCGAAGCCGCGGACTCGGCCGTTCCGGTTTTCGTCCTCGACGATTTTTACCTCGCCAACGACTACTCGCCCCCCCGTCTTGCCGTCCTCGGAGCCTCGATTCAGGAATTGGATTCGTCACTCAAAGCCGCTGGCTCCCGGCTCATCATCCGAAAAGGGCCCGCGGACGAGGCACTCGTCACGCTCGCGCGTGAAACGGGCGCTGAAGCTCTGTTCGCTCCCCTTGAACATGAACCGCACGCCGTGGAGTTACAGCAGAGAGTTGAGAGGCGTTTTCGAACCGAAAACCTCGGCTGCCAGCTGGTCGATGATTACCTCCTCGTTCCCCCGGGAGCCCTGAGGAATTCCTCCGGCAAGCCGTTTACTGTCTACACACCGTTCTCCAAGAAGTGGATCGAGCACCAGAAGCTCGACCCGGTACCGGCCCCGTCCCGTATCCCGGCGCCCCCGGCCATCCTGTCCGGGGATTTCCCGTCCATTCCCGTCGAAAAGCCCCGAGGCTTCCAGGAGAAGGGCGCTCCACGAAATCCTCGCGGGGGGAGCATCGAGGGGATGCGCTGCTGGCGGGCCTTTCTTACGAGGGCCATTCACGAGTACGCATCCAGCCGGGATCGCCTGGATCTTCCTGGGACCTCTCGCATTTCCCCTCATTTGCGTTTCGGAACGATCGGTATTCGCCGCGTTCTCTCAGAAGCGAGAGAGGCGTGGAAGAGCCAGGGAGAGAAAGGGCGCCACGGCACAGAAGTCTTCATCAAGGAGATCGCCTGGCGTGAGTTCTACGCACACCTCTTCGCGGAATTCCCCGAAACCGCAACAGAGAATTTTCGAAAGGAATTCGATTCCTTCCCCTGGGTCGACGGTACGGAGGAAGAGAAGCGTTTTTCCGCATGGGCTGAAGGACGAACCGGATATCCGGTAGTCGATGCCGCGATGCGTCAGCTTCTCGAGGAGGGCTGGATGCACAACCGTGCCCGGATGATCGCCGCATCCTTCTTGACAAAGGACCTCCTCGTCCACTGGCGCCGCGGAGAGGTGTTCTTCCGGAGGCATCTCGCGGATGCTGACCCGGCCTCCAACGCCGGCGGCTGGCAATGGTCGGCAGGAACCGGAACCGATGCCCAGCCGTTCTTTCGCATCTTCAACCCCACACTGCAAGGGAAGAAGTTCGATCCAGACGGCACTTACGTCAAGCGATACATTCCCGAACTCGCGCGGTGGTGGAAACCAGGACGCCCCATCCATTCGCCGTGGGAGAGTGAGATACGGCCTCCCGGGTACCCGGCTCCCATCGTGGATCATTACGTGGCCCGAGATCGCGCCCTTGCGGCTTTTAGCCAGATAAAAAAGGAACCCCAGGAGTCCAGTGGCAGCCTCTGAGTCCCGTTCTGGAAAGAGAGTTTTACTCATTTCCGCCAACCGGGAGCAGTTCCCGGAGCCGGTCTTCCCGATCGGAGCCGCCTACGTGGCGAACGCCGTCTCCCGCGCCGGGGGTGTTCCGCTCATCTTCGATGCCGGTTTACACAGAAGACCGCTCACCGCGTTGCGCGGCGTCATCAAGCAGTTTGCACCGCATCTCGTTGGCTTGTCCCTTCGCAACGCGGACAACGGCGGGTACCCCTTCACGCGCTCGTACGTTCCTGGCTACCGGGAGATAACCGCGGTCATTCGCGGGAACACCCGCGCGCCACTCGTGGCCGGGGGCCCCGCGTTCTCCATCTTCCCGAAGGACATTTTCGAAACTCTGGGTCTTGACGCCGGAGTGACCGGTGACGGTGAAGCCGGAATCACTGAGATTCTCGAGAAGGAAGCCCGGGGCATACTGAGAGGACACCTTCCTGATCTCAACCCGGTGGCCTTCCCCGAAAACATCGAGGAGATCTTCCCCGAGTTCAGCCGTTATCGCTCGGTGGGCGTTCAAACAGCGCGTGGATGCCCGCACCGCTGCGTTTACTGCACTTATCCCACCCTCGAGGGGCGGCTGACCCGGGCTCGTGATCCCCTGCTTGTCGCATCGGAAATCGAACTCCTCAACAAGCGGCACGGCATTCGCGATTTTTTCGTGGTGGATTCGTCCTTCAACGCGAGCGAGGTTCACGCAACACGTGTCCTCGAGGCGATCCTGTCGAAAAACCTCTCCGTGAGGCTCACGGCATACCTCGAGCCCAAAATCTCTGATCCGGAACTTCTTCACCTCATGAAACGCGCCGGGTTTGTCGCCGTTGACTTCGGTACCGATTCCGGGTCCTCGCGGATCTTGAAGTCGATGAAAAAGGGATTCACGCCGGATGATGTCGTGAACGCCTCCGAGGCGTGCCAACAGGCTGGCCTGGATTTCGCCCATTCGCTCATCTTCGGCGGACCTTCCGAAAACGCGGAGACCATTGAAGAAACAGTGAGACTCATGGACGCCTGCCGTCCCACGGCCGTCCTTCCCATGGTTGGCATTCGCATCTATCCAGGTACGGAAATCGAGCGGGTTGCCATCAACGAAGGCCTTATCCAAACTGACGCGTCCCTCTTCACCCCGCACTTCTACTTTGCGGGCCACGACCCGAGATGGCTCGTCACAACCGTGCGGGCGGCGGCCCGCCACCGGTGGAACTGGTTTTTCCCGGGAAAGAAAGACTGGGGACGGAGCTTCGTTCTCAATGCGGCAAAGCGATTTTTCAAGGACTGGCCGCTCTGGCGCGGCCTTTCCCTCTCCAGACGGATTCCAGGTTCCGCCGCCAAGGACCCGCCCTGCTGAATAACAAAGGGGACTGACACCTGGCCAGCGGGCACCGGGGTAGGATTCGATCTGATCCTGGGATCAGGAGGCGTCCTTTTCTTGGCACGTGAAGACGATCCGCACGAACGGCCCACGGGATTCATGACGGGTCCCACGGACGGTGGTCTGGCCGCGAGTCCATACGTACCGGGAGCACCAGAGCACCCGTTTCCCGTGGAAGACTGGGATCGTTACAAGTTCGTCGAGTTCCTTGGCGAGGGCGGGATGGGGCGGGTCTTCAAGGCTTTCGACCCGCGCTTGAAGCGCCATGTCGCCCTGAAGTTCGTCAGAAGCGACGACGCCGGTTTTTCCCTGCGCCTCATGCACGAAGCCCAGGCACAAGCGAGGGTCGACCACCCGAATGTGTGTTCGGTCTACGAGGTTGGAGAGGTAGAAGGAAAGGTCTACCTGGCCCTCCCGTTTATCAACGGGCAGCCGCTGGATGAAGCCGCAGCCTCGATGAACCTCGAACAGAAGGTCCGCGTCATGGCAGACGTAGCGGAAGGGTTGAACGCGGCACACCGGCTCGGCCTGATTCACCGCGACATCAAGCCCGCCAACATCTTTGTCGAGAGGCGGGAAGACGGGCAGTTACACCCCTATCTGATGGACTTCGGCCTCGCGCGGGAAGCCCTTGCGCAGGGAATGACGGTGACCGGGTCCATCGTGGGGACACCGTGGTACATGTCGCCCGAGCAAGCCCGGGGGAAAAACCGGACCCTTGACCGCCGGTCCGATGTGTTTAGCCTCGGCGCAACTCTCTACGAACTCTTCTCGGGGACTCCGCCCTTTGCCGGCGAAAGCCCTCTGGACGTCATGAGCAAGATCGCCGAAGCCGAGCCACAGCCTATTCGTAAGACCATTCCCGAATTTCCACACGACCTCGATCTCATCGTCTTGAAGTGCCTGGAAAAGGAGCCGCAACACAGATACGAGTCCGCGCGGGCGCTTGCGGAGGACTTGAAGCGGTTTCTCGACGGTGACCCCGTCCTTGCACGGCCCCTTGGCTGGACCGCGCGGCTCATCAAGCGGGCGCGCAAGAACGTCACCTTGACGGCAAGCCTCTCCCTGACCATCGTCATCATTTTGGGCGCGATAGCTCTCCTCATCCGGTCATCGTGGGTGAGCCGCCAGAGAACAGCCCTGGCCGAGAGTCTTGGCCGGGACGTGAAGGAAATCGAAGTCCTGATGCGCTTTGCTTCCCACATGCTACCCCTGCACGACGTGAGAAACGAAAAAGCGATCGTCAGAGAGCGCGTGCGCGCCATCGAAAAACGCGTGTCGGGAATCGGATCCTCGCTTTCGGGTCCGGCTGATTACGCGCTCGGCAGAGGATCGCTCGTCCTCGGGGAGATCGAGAAGGCGAAAGAGCTGCTCACGAGATCCTGGGAGAACGGATACCGCACCCCTGATTCCGCCTATGCACTCGGGTTGACCTTGACCCGGACTTACGAGAAGGCGCTGAGAACCGCTGGGTCCCTGGCGACATCCAGAGAGGATGCCGAAAGAAGACGCAAGGACCTCGAGGAGCGGCTCAAAGAGCCCGCGCTCGCCTTTCTCCGCGAGGCTTCGGGGGTGGCGATTGACGCCCCCGAGTACGTTGCGGCACTCGTGTCTTTCCTGGAAGAAGATTTCAGCCGCGCGGCCTTTCTCGCGGGACAGGCCGCCAGCGCCGTTCCGTGGTTCTACGAGGCCAGAACGCTCGAGGGCTCTGCCCTGAGAAGACGAGCCGACAGGAAACGGGATGCCGGGGATGACACCGGAGCCCTGACCGACTACAGACTGGCGGAAACCGCCTTTCTGAAAGCGATTGAAGTGGGCCGCAGTGATCCAGATGCTTACCAGGGCCTCTGCGCGCTTTACAGCGAACTCATGGACCTCGAATGGAAACGCAAGGCTTCTCCAGAACAGAGATTCCATGCGGCGGCGGATTGGTGCCAGAAAGCGGTGACCGCCGATCCAGACAACGCGCTCGCGCAGTTGCGCCTGTCGGATGTCTACTGGCGCTGGGCGCAAAGCGAAACCGCTTTCGGACGAGATCCCAGGCCGTGGCTTGCAAAGTCGATCGCGGCTGCCGAAAAGACCATCCCGTCGGAATTCGACCTCGCCTACACCTATGACAACCTGGGGATCGCTTTTCACCACCAGGCCGACTGGGAACGGGATCATGGCTTTGATCCCTCCGAGTCCTACCACAAGGCCATCGGCTTCTACGACATCTGCTTGTCGCGATTTCCGGGGCTCTTCTCGTCATACTGCAACGCGGCCCTCGCTCACGCTGGACTTGCGCGGTGGGAAACGAGCCAGGGACGGGATCCATCAGCGACTCTGAAAGCCGGCAGGGAACGCATCCAGCGCGGGCAAAAGGCCCACGCGCACCATTGCCTGCTGCTCGACCAACTCGAACTGGATCTAGAGGCCGTGAGATACGCAACAAAGTCCGGGACGAATTTCGACGAACCGCTGAGAAGGGTTGCCGAAACTCTCGATCATCTCAGGCGCGTTAACCCGACCCACATCCACGGAGAGATTACCGGAGCCAAGGCATTCCTTCTGGCGGCACGTGACGCCAGACAAAACGGACGCGACGACGGGCCCGCGCTGATGAATGCGAAGACGGCCCTGGCCCGGGTCCGGCAGCTCAATCCAGAGGAATCAGAACTCGGCCTGCTTACGCGCGAGATGAGTCAGTTGGAGAATCTCCCAAGCCGTCCATGAGCACTGGCGGTTGCGGCGGGTCAACAGACCGGTCAGAGGTGGATGCGGTACTAGACCTTGATGTACGTCTCTTCGACCGAAGGTCTCGGCGGAGTTGCCCGGTAGACAGTCATTGCCTCGTCCTTGCCCTTGACGTGTGCTGGCGGCAGGGCATCGAGTGTCCCGCACGGACGCGTCAAGCGGTCCGCCGTTGCTGCGGAAAGGACGATCTCGCCCGCCCCGGCCAGGCTGCACATGCGGCTCGCGACATTCGTCGTGTCCCCGATGGCTGCGAACTGGACGTACTGATCCGAACCGATGTTGCCAAAAGCCACCGGGCCAGAGTTCAAGCCAATGTGGATCGAGAGGGGTGGCAAGCCGGCGAGTTCCGCGTTGAACTTCTCGAGGGCACTCATCATTTCGAAAGCTGTTTCGAGCGCGCGGTCGGCGTCGTCGGGCTGGGGCTCTGGAACACCCCAGATCGCCATGAGCGCATCCCCGATGTACTTCTCGAGGGTGCCGTTGTGCCGGAAGACGATGTCGGCCATGACGGGGAAGTAGTGGTTCAGAAGCGAGATCACCTGCCGTGGCTGGAGCTTGGAGGACATCGCCGTGAATCCGCTGATGTCGGAGAAAAGCACGGTGATCTCGCAATCTCGTACCTCGCGTCCGAAATCCGGAGAACTCATCAGCGGCCCGACCACGGAAGGGGGGAAGAACCGCAGCAAGCTGCTGCGCGTTACCGCTTCCGCCTCGAGCCGCTTGGCGAGACGGGAGTTCTCCACGGCAACCGCGGCCTCTGTTGCAAAAGCTTCCAGGAACTCCAGGTCTTCCTCTCCGTAGCGGTTGGGCACCGACGAACAGTCGACGTACAGGACCCCGGAAAGGGTGTCTCGCGCCTTGAGGGGCACGCACATCGCCGCGCGAATGGAGTTTGCAACGATCGAGCCCGTCTTCTTGAATCTCGGATCGATCAACGCGTCGCCGGCAAGCACACTGGTCCCCTTCTGGAAAACGTGATCCACGATTTGCTGGCTGTAGATTGGATCCGGCCCGGCAGGGCCCCGGTTTGTACGAACGATGCAGGGTTCTAGCTGACCAGTCTCCTCGGAGACCAGGAGCAGGGCCGCCCGGTCGACCTCGAGAATTTGGAAGAGAAAATCGAAGACCCGCGGGAGGAGTTTCTCGATCGAAGACGGCGAGGAAAGATACTGGCTGACCGTGAGCAGGAGCCGCAGCTTCTCCTCCGCTCTTCTTTCAGGCTGCACCGTCCGGATCCGCAGGGCCGTCGTGCGCCCCTCCTCACCGGTCGAGAGCAACCCGCTGATATCCATCGCGGCCGCGCGTTGAGCGGCCCGCGCCCGTTCGGCCTCGCGTTCATCCTCGAACCGGAAATAAACCTCTCCGAACTGGACGACATCACTGTTCTTGAGACGGCAGCGCTGGACTCGAAGCCCATCCACCGACGTCCCGTTCCGGCTGTTGAGGTCGGTCATCACGACCCGCTCGGCGTCAACATCTAGCCTTGCATGTTGGCGCGAAATGCTGTTGTGCAGCACCACGATGTCGTTTTCCTTGGAGCGTCCGACCAGGTTCGGCCCAATTTTCAAGGTGAACCGCTCTTCCGCTGCACCGCCGGTCTGCGTCCGGATGAGGTAGGGCATATGTAAATAAAAATGCTAGCAGAACCCGGCATGTGCCATCAGCAAATTCAGGATAATCCTGTCTCGTGACGCTCTTTTTCTGGATTCTCGCTACCATCCTCGTTGTCATCGGAATCGCAGGAACCGTCCTTCCCGCACTTCCGGGTGCACCACTGGTCTTCGCCGGCCTGCTCATCGCCGCGTGGATCGATGGCTTTCAGAAAGTCGGGTGGATTCCCCTCACCATCCTGGCGATTCTCACCGCCGTCTCTTTCGCCGTGGACTTTCTTTCCACGAGTCTTGGGGCAAAGAAGGCGGGTGCGAGCCGCGGTGCAATCATCGGTGCCGCCATCGGTACCGTGGCCGGGCTCTTCCTTGGTTTCGTGGGCATTTTTGCGGGCCCCTTCATCGGAGCTGTCGCTGGCGAACTCATCAGCCGCGGCACTCAGGAAAAACAGCAGGCGCTCAGGGCCGGGCTCTTCACCTGGCTTGGCATCGTCATCGGAACGGCCATAAAGATTGCACTCGTCTTCACAATGCTGGGACTCTTCGCCCTCGCGTACCTCTTCTGATTCCAACTCGCCTTCAAGGTAAGGCTTATGCACAGGAGAGTGGGCGTGGTCCGAGGAACCCCGTGATGTCCGGTAACCGCCTCTCCGAGCCCCCAGACAAAGACCGCTCGCCAAACCGCCAGCGGTTTCCCGTAAGCCAGCCGTCGATGAAGGACCGGCTCCCCACAATGACTCCCTCGGAGAGGTACCGGATCCGCTTCCTTAGGGCGGCCGCGGTCGGAATCTCGCCCTGCTGGCCTTCTACCTCAGCCACTCCCTCTCTCGTAAAGCCCTGCCGAACCGAGGCTTCCTCACCTACCGCGTAGAGTAGGCGCCGGTACTCCGCCTGTACGAACCGCCACGATTCGGGTTTACGAGTCATCAAGGACCGAATCCCCTCCCTGGCCTGTTCTCCGCCGCTCACCGCTTCCGCATACCCGCAAAACCCGTAGTCAGCCGGGTCACTCGCGATGCCCGCTCGAATCGGGTTCAAGTCGATGTAGAGGGCCATCGTCATGAGAGTCGTTTCTTCCCCCTCGACGATGACGCTTCTGAAGCGTTCCTCCCACAGGGTGCCTGAGCGCTGGTGATTCCGGTTGTAAAAACTGCTGAAGCGTTGTTTGAGCGACTTCATGAAGTTCGAGAGGCTAAACATTCGGCGTGTGAAGGAGGCGAGCCGGGAACGGACGAGATCGAGGAGACCAGCCTCCCGGAAGGCCTCGAGTTCGCGGTTCAGCCCGATGACGAACTTCGCCGGGTAAAGAGCGGCGACGCGGGAGAGAACCTCCTCCTCGGTCAACTCCCGAGGTTCGGGAACCTCCACCAAGATGTGGAAGTGGTTGGACATGATGCAGTAGGTGAAGACTTTCAGGCCATAGAAGGCTTCACATTGCCGGAGGATCTTGCGAAAGGTCTCCTTTTCCGGGTCACCCATGATGAACCTGCGGTCGACCACCCGGGAGATGCAATGGAAGAACCCGGTCTGGGAACCTTCCACGGGAAACGCTCGCGCCGTTCGCACCAGAAAACTGTACCATAAAACCCGGAAATTTGTCTGTCCCTAAATAATCATCCCACCTGTAAGCTAAACCGCCAACGTCAAATTGTCCAGATCTTTCTTCGGCCGCGGCCATCTCTCGTGAGGCGGTCACCCATACCCGCGCTCCCGGGTGTCACCGTCGAAATGGAAACCCACTCGATGGCACCGACGGCTCGTGCCAACTATTCGCCGTTTAATGCGCGGTCAAGCAGGCTTGCCGGAAGGACACAGACCACGGCGTGAAGGAAGGTACGAAACTCCATCCGGACCAACCGCTCTCGTGCTGTTTTGTCCGGTGCCAGCAGGGCGAACCAAGCCTTGAGATTCCAGGCAAGGGCGGCCATGACCATGTAGGCCCAATTGCTCAGGAGGTTGTCCACCGGCATCCGCATCGCATTGACCCCGCCCTTTAACTGCGCGATCACGTTTTCCTGGTCGCACCGCTCATTGGCGAGGAAGACGATCTCCGCGTTGGTGCGGTCCGTACGGGTCGTGATGTAGAAGAAATACCGGATGTCGTCGAAGAGAACCTTGTCCCCTCGCTCGACGCTCAGGTTCTTACGCACCACGACGACTCGATATTCCCTCCGGCATTTGCCGGGCCGGTACGCGAACTGGGAGACCTGCTCGCTCTTGAGCTTCACATTTCGAAACTCTCGCTCCCGTACGATCTGCTCCTTGATGTTCTCCGGACGTTGCCTCGGCTCCGTCTTCACCTCGTACTTGGCCAGCCTCCTCAACTCTTCCCAAGCCGCATCCGGGAGATCCTCGGCTCGATTGACCAGTGCGCTGCTGGCGTCCATCCCGAAGATGAAGTCCACCCGCTCCGCCCACCGGTCGAAGTTGTCGGTCAGCGAGAAGTCCGTGTCCCCGCGCAGGCAGGTCCGCTTCGACCGCGGCTCCACCAGGTCGATCGCCCGGTCGATCCACGCCGCAGCACCCACGTGACTCGGCACGTTGCCGGGCCGGTTCACCAGATACAGGACTTCCTTCGTGTTCGCCAGGGAGACGATCAGCGGCGCGTAACCCCAGATCCCCTTGTACGAGATATCCATTCCCTTCTTGCACTCGCCGAGGGTTTCCGCGATCGTCCCGTCGATGTCGATCAGGGCTTCTTCCAGAAACATCTCTCCCTGACGGTCCCACACTCGCTCTCGCGCCTCGTTGATGCATTCCATCAGTACGGTGATCTTCTCCGCCGTGAACCGCCTCGTGAAGTCGCCTGACGTCGTGGGATCCGGTATCCGCTGCGCCCCGATCGCATCCAGAAACCCCTCGTCGTTCCGCCGCAGCTCGATGTCCTCCAATCGCTCTCCGCCCAGTAGCGTGTTGTAGGCGATGTTCAAGACGTGATCCGACTCGTGGTACGGGAGGTACCGCTTGAACACGCGAAGGTCCCGGTCAATCGACTTGACGAGGCCGACTTTGTTGACCAGTCGCTGGAACACTCCGATACCACCACACACGATTGCCCGGCCGCGTTCGGCCATTTCATAGTGGATATTCGACCCTGACAGCATCGGCTGGGTCTGCTCCTCCCAATTCCGCCGTGACAGACGTCGCCGGATGCGTGCCGCCCTGTTCCGAACTATCTTCGCGAACTTCCGCACACGTGCTACGCTCACTTGAAACGCCCCCTTTTTGGTTTGAGGTTTTGTGTCGTAACTTCATCTTAAACCTCTAAAGCCGGGCGTTTCCTTCGTTTCCGTGGTGTCGCGCTCGAAAAATCGCACTTGTTCTAGGACTAGGGCGGTCGTGCTTCGCGGGTCTCGCTGCTCTTTCACGAGAGCGAGCGTACTACGACGAGGGGAATCGGAAATCGAGCCGAACGGGCCTCTTGGGCTCTTTCCGCCGCAGTCTCGGCCTCTGAATCCGGCGGACGATCATCCCGAAAATCAGGGACAACCAGGCTCCGGTTCCCAGTAGCCTTCATCTCTCCTTCACGCTACCAGCGGCAACCCTGTGAATGTAGAGGCCAAGGGGCGAGTCACCCGAGAACAACGCGCTCCCCGGTCCCCGAGGAGAGACCTCGAAACCATCATCAGAGAAACCCGCCTGTGCAAGGAAAAGGTGCCCGAGGAACTCGAGAGTCGTCTTGTCGCCTTCTATCAAGACAACTTCTTCAAGGAGACTGATTCGAAGCGCGACGCCCTCTTTCGAATAGATACCGCAGACCTGATCTGGGCTGGTGGGTGCGCTCATGCCTAGAAGACCTCCTTGATGCGTCCGTCATTCCAGACCGCTCGAACGCGTTCGCCGTTTTCGAAGTCCTTCGCGTTCTTGTAGACCTCCCAGTGGTCCTTATGTAGCCGGTCCTTAACCCAGACCTCGCCCGTCGCTTTGTTGATCTTCGCGTCCCTACCTCGGACCGGCCCGAATGCGTCCTTGTCTGTGCTTGGGGTCGCTTCCTTGATCTCATCTCCAGGAGGATCAGAGGAAGAACTACCCTGCGAATTATTCTTTCCGGCACTCGCAAACAGGTTCGCAATTCCATTGACCGAGGCGCTGGCCCCAGTGGAAGCCAACCCGAGTCCCCCAGCAATCATCACAGGTGATGCTGCTGTGCCGCCTCCTGAGAGAGCCAGCCCGCCACCTGCTCCCGCTGCGGCGCCACCGCCGACCATCTCCAACGGCCCTAGGATCGCCGAGAGGGCATCTCCTACTATCTGGCCCCTGACGGAGTCCGAGTTGTGGAACTCCATCCTGCTCACACCGAAAAAGTGGTTGCTCTTAAGCGCATTTCCCATTCCGAGCATGAAGTCTTGGAAGTCTCGTCCATCCGGATCCACAAACCTGAGCGGGTTGTTCCTAGCATAGGTATACCGGTTCCAACTCAACGGGTCCGTCGCCGTGCCGTGCAACAAATCTGGTGAAGTGAAGCGGCTGAGGCGAGAGTGGTAGTCGCGGGCGTGATCGTAGAAGCTCTTGC
>JADHED010000801.1_pt1 | contig 31943 bp, 19 predicted proteins | sample 8952041 | NCBI WGS metagenome assembly JADHED01 (sample SAMN16124423, study PRJNA663239) | bioreactor sludge metagenome | isolation source: sludge (control) | place: India:Bengaluru | collected 2018-09-08
CGAGGACGAAGACCGGGACGTTCGTCCCGACCTTCACCTTCCGCACGAGGTCCTTCCTGACGACCTTTCCGCTGAAGAGCCTGTTCGCCTTGTCGTCGAGGGCGTCCCGCGCAGGGACGGCCGCGCCGGCCTGTTCGTTCGTCATCTCAGACTCCCAGCTTCACCGGGATGACTCCCGGGGATCGGTAGAGCTCGGCATCGGTCGCCGGGTCGAGGAGGGTCAGGCGGACTTCCGTCGCGGTGTCGTCGGTGAGGAGGAGGACGAGGGCTGCAGCGGAGGCTGGCGAAAGGGTGACCGTGCCGGCGTCGCGATCGACCTCGGCAGTCCCCTTGCTTGGGACGGCGCCGAATAGCTTTCCGACGCGCCGGCCTTCTGAGACCCACGACACCCCGAACACCCCTCCGAGGAGGCTGGACACCGTGACGGTCATCATCCGGTTCGTGATCGCGGTCGGGATGCCGCTCAGCTCGACGGCCGCCTGAGCCCCGGGCTCCGCTTCCGTGCTCGGCATTCGAACCGTCAGAATCGGGATCACCATCTCCTGGAGCGACGTCCCTCCGTGATGGAAAGCGAGGTCGCCTCCGGCTTTCAGGACGCCACCGCCTTCGGGGAAGACGAACTCGAGGTCCGAGGTGTAGCCAAGAGCAGAGGCGGGGACTCGAATCGTCCCGGCGGGCGTGGCGCCGCCCCGCCCGATCCAGCAGCGGCGGTGAAGGTCGACGGTCACCCCGCCCGGCGCCTCAGCCTTCATCGACTCGTCGCGCGCGACCGGAAAGAAGACGTGCCCGTGGTCGGCCGCGACCACTGTCCTTCCGACCCCCGCCCTCGCCAGCCTGCGGATCGCCCGGGCGAGGTTATCGATGACGGTGTCCATGACCTGCCGGGCCTGGAACGTGAAGCCCGACTCCCCCGCCTGATCGATCTCCTGTGACCTCACGAGGACGACAGGCGCCCCCTCGAGCTTCTTCTTCAGCTTCCCCACAGGGAGGCTCAGGAGTTCGTCGAGCGTGATGTCGACGAGCTTCGGCACCCTGGAGGTCGCGTGTTTCCGGCGCGCACCCAGGTCGGGAAGGAAAGACCCGTCGACGCGTACGCCGAGCTTGCCCCCTTCCTCGACGACGGCGAAACTCCCCGAAGCCCCGGGCATGAGCGCCCCCATCCCCACCGGCGTGATGCTCGGAAGCGCGCAGAGCGCTGCACGTAGGTCGACCTCGGCCCCCTTCGGCAGCCGTGAGGCCAGTTCCACGCCCATCTCGTAACGCATCGCGTCGACGAGGAGGTACGCCACTGGCCTGGGCTGGGGCGCCACGACGTCGGCGAAGACCTGGGTCTGATGGAGCTTCCCGCCCCCGGTGAACCCCGCCGCGCGCAGCCGCTTCGTGAACCCCAGCGCCATTTCGTGCAGGGCATCCTCGTACGCGCGCCTCACGACCCCGAGCGCCCGCTCGTCCGGCTCCTCGTCGAGGCTCGTTATCAGGGACTCGAGACGCCGCTGCAGAAGGTCCAGCCGGTTCCAGCCCCCCTCCCGCACGTAGCCGTCCACCCATGCTTCCGGGGAGGACCCCGCGCCTGGCAGCGCCGCCCGCACGACACGTGCCTCCCACCCCAGTTCGGCCATCAGGCGGCAGGCCTCCCAGTGGGCCTTCCGCACCACGTCCCGATCGAGCCAGAAGCTCCGCTCCCGCTCCGTCACGATGGCCAGCGCCTCGTCAAAACGCCCCGCGATGATGAGTTCGCCGCAATACGAGAGGAGCGCTCGCTCCTCGAACCGGAACGTGTCGATCGACCCCAGCGCCTCTGCAGGGACCTTCGCCACCGCGAGGCCCAAGAGCGACTCGACTCTGTCGGCGAGCGCGACGTAGCCCGCGGCATGCCGCTCCCGGAGGAGCTGCGCCATCGCCCGAACCGCCTCCTCGTCCGCCTTCGATGGCGGAATTGGAACCGCCTGGAAAGACGCCGGCGCCTCGCCACGAAGGTCCAGCCGGAATTCCCCAGCCAGCACGTAGCGCGCGACGATGGCCCTCAGCTTCGTTGGATCCTCGTCGCCCGACACCTCGAGCCCGAGACGTGCCTTCACGAGCTTCGCGAGCTCCGCGACGGCCCCCTTCTCGACGATCTCGGCGTCCCGCGCGTCACTCATGAGCCAAGAAGCCAGGAGGGCTTCGCTCCCCTGGATCCCGTGGAAAACGACCTTCAGAAGCGACGGTGGTTCCGCCCCACTCTCCGACGAGGCCCGGGCCAGTTCCTCGTATGTCACCTTCTCCGGCGAGAGGAGCTCGTCGATCATTCCGTCCGTGTACTTCTGGCGGAGGACATTCCGGGCAAGGCGCCTGAGCTGCGGCTCGTAGCACTCACCCGCTGCCTCGAGCTCCATCAGAAGCGATCCCTTCCTGTCCTTCTCGACACCCGGAACGTAGATGAGGAGCGGCTCCGGCGCATCCACCGATACGAGCGGCTCGACCGCTAACCGTACCGCGAGGAACGAGCCATCAAACTCGGCTAGGGACCCGGCCTGCCCCGCAAAGGAGAGGGGCGACGTTCCCGGCACCAGCCCCGCACCGCCCCGGATCTCAGCGATGAACGCCTCGAACTCCCGCCTCGGGTCATACCAGACGACGATCCGTCGGGACTTGAGCCGATCGGCGACCTGTCGGGCAACGTAGTCGTGGAGCGGATGCATCAGCCGTTTCTCCTCGCTCCGCGACGTGTCGCGCGCACTGCGCCCGGCGGAACCGGCGCGTCGAGAAGGTCCTTCAGAGCCGCTTTAACGGCCGGGGAGGTCCGTTCCGCGACAAGAGTCCCGACGGGGGTCAGGGACTTCTTGCGGGCCGCCCACTTCCCCTTCGAATCCTCTTCCCAGAAGACCTCCTCGAGTCCGTGGGCGATGGCGAGGCTCCGGTCGGTCGCGCACCTTGAGATGACACGTTCGGGCCAGAGGTGCATCGCCACATGGGCCCAGTCGTACTCGCCCGTACAGAGCGAGTCCCATGCCGCCTTCAGCTCCTTCTGCCAGGCGCGATTGTGAGGCACGAGCCGCCAGAGTGGGGCCATCGTCAGGAGGACACCGTCGTCGAGATCCGGATTCCAGAGGGGCGCAACGCGGGTGATCTCTTCGCGGAGGGCCCTCAGCTCGTCGACGAACGCCTCCTGGCCAGCTATGCCCTTCCGCTGGCTCACGGTGGGGTTTGGGCCAGCCTCCTGCGTCAGCGCGAGGAGCTTGCGCTCCTCGAGGCCGAGCTTCGGTGCGATGACGTCATGAAGAACGTGGAAGAACGTGTCGGCCGTCAGGCGATGGGCGTAAAGCCAGACGGAGTAACTGGCGGAGGGCGTCGCGACCTGCCAATAAATCGGGGCCTTTCGGCGGCTCTTCGAGTAGACCTTGATGTGTCGATCGAAGAACGTTCGCCTCAGCCAGTCCCTGAGGCTGCTCGCCTTTGGGTCCAGAATCGCGGCAGCCTCATTCCAGCGGAGATCGGCGTCTTGGCGAAAGATCACGTCAAAGACCGTTCGGGCCGCGAGAACACAATCCCGTGCGTGACCCGGATCGTCGACCAAGATGCCATCGGACGGAAAATCGATGGCGTAGCCAGGTGGTGCCTCGGCCAAGGGGAGGCCGTCGTCACCGGCGAGCATTCCCGGAGAGCAGACGGGTAGCGGGTCGAATGGATCTGGCTCGGACGGGATGGGACGCTCGCCGGTGGCCAGGTTTGCATCGAAACGACCGAACGAGACGCCAACTACCCAAGACACCAGATCAGCCGAGAGCTCCTCAATGTCCATCGCTTCACTGCCCGGCTCCTCCTGTAGTTCTGATGCCTCCGGACCGCTTTCCTCCTCGAGCCAGGCGTCGCCTCCCAGTCCGGGCTCGCCGCCATCACCCGACAAGCTCTCGGGCGTGCTTCCCTGCCCGAGTTCTTCCACCCCGTAGAGCAGAAGGCAGCTCTTGTCGATCCTAAGGAGCAGATCAGACGCCGCGGCCGCCCTTTCCGCAAACAGATTCTCTGATTCGATTCCGCGTTCGCGAAGGCTGCAGCCCGCTGTCCGAATCAGCCATGGCAGAACGAAGGCGCAGGACGTCTCAGTGCCCGATACCGCTGCCCTCCCGTTGGACCACCCGTCCCGAGCAAGGGATGACAAGAGACGACGCGATTCGCCTTCGAGAACGGGAACAGGCGTTCTCTGGATGACCCCGACCTCAAACTTCCCGAACGCCATCAACATCTGGACGAGGCGGCGGTAGATGGCCGAATTGACGACGGCCAAGAGAGCGAGAAGTCCTTCCCTGTGATCGCCGTCGACAAACAGCGCGGGCCCAATGTCTGCGAAAATGCAGGCGCTTGGCATTACCTTCATTGAAAGCCCACGCTGGCTGCGGCGCGCCCAGGTCAGTCCCGGCCTAAAGTAATGTGAATGGCCATTCAGACAGGCCGACCAGTCTGCTCCCCATCCCTTTGCATCGCGATATGCAGAGAGAAGGGCCTTCGCCTCGGCACCGTCGCTATTCCAACGAATCGCAAGATGAAAGTCCTGATAGAAGGGCGACCACGCTCCCCCTTTGGCTAACGGCACGTCGCCCTTATCTTCTCGCCTATTCGATCGCGAGCGCGCCAAGCTATTGATCGGCACCTCCCAGAGGAGTCGATAGAATCGGAAGTCAGCAGTTGTGTATGCCCCACGTGCTGCGGTGTACTCTTCACCGAGGCGGGGCAGGCGACTAAAGAGCTCCAGGAGTTCCTCACGGACCCAATAGGCGAAAGGACTCCTGGGCAGTTTTAAGAAGGACTGGAAATTCACGACATAGCGATGGGCGTCCTCTTCTGAGCCAGACCGCTTCGCCATCGCTCGGAGCTGGTCTTCCTTGGGCTCGCATTCAAGTAGTCGGAACACATTGGTCGTCTTCACGCCGCGCCCGAGGCAATAGGCAGCCACCTCCACCAGCGCCCCATCCAGAACACCAGTTCCAAGATCAGCGAGCACTACAGGCGCACAGTCACGAAGCAGCACCTCTTCTCGCCACTGGTGATAGGTGGTCAAGAAGAACCCCGATCGCGACGTTACCGCCCCAAGCAATCCCAGCGAGTCCAGAAGTTCCGTACCGCGCTCGACGAAGGCCGCATAGATGTTTGTCTTCGATCTTCGATATGCCCTCTCGAACTCCTTCTTTGATGCGAAGCCACAGGCCCCAAAGGGCGGGTTCATCAGCACCACGTCATACTTCATCCGGACGATGTCGACGAGCGCTATTCCTTGAGCCGCGTCTCCGGCGAAGAGGTGCTTTCTCACTGCCGGCCCTCCGCCCGCTGACTCTGCGAATTGTCTTAGAGAGCCGAGGAGAAGCTGCTCAACCCGGTCAAAAAAGGCATCATCGTCGATTTGGGAGAAGTCGAGATTCCCTTGCGTCAGCGGAGGCTCAAGGCCAGGCAGGTAGCCGGTCGTCTTCTTCTGCTGGTTGTACTCGACGTTCGCCCTCCGTATCTCCTCGGCGAGGAGCGACTCGACCCGAACAAGCGTCCCCAGCTCCCCTGCAAAGCGCATCTCAGCGACCATTTTCCGGAATAGCGAGCCAAGTAGGGGTGGGTCCAACGTGGCCGCAAACTCCTCGACGAGCGCCTCGTCTCCGGGCATCGGCTCGGCGACGATGATGTGAGTCTCGGTAATCCGCGGCCGCACGTTTGCCGAGACCTTCGCTTCCTGCCAAGCCCTCTGGGCCCTGAGCCAGAGAGCCAGGGCGGCGATCTGCGCGCAGCGGGAGTCGATGTCGACGCCGTGGAGGTTCTGCTCGAGGATGAGCGCGGGGGCCGCCCGGCGCAGACTCGCGAGGTCGGGATAGTCGTCGCGGAGCGTCCGCCCCGTAGTGGCGGAGACCGCCGCGGTGGGGTCGGCCCACGCTTCCTCATAGATCGACAGGAGCAGGTCGAACGAGTAGAGCAAGAAGTGCCCCGAGCCGCAGGCCGGATCGAGCAGCTTCAGGTCACGCGGGTCCTTCTTCACCCGGGGACCTCGTCTCTCGGCGTTGCGGACGAGGAAGTCGCACCGCTCGGCGATGCGGGAGGCCCCATCCCCTTCACCCATCATCTCGATCCAGATGCGGGCGAGAGTGTTCTCGGTGAGGAACCGGACGACGTAGCGCGGTGTGAAGAACTGGTTGCGGACGGCCAGCTCGCGGCTGTTGCGCGGAGCCTGTGAGGCCTCGCGCATGGCGCGCCGCTCGTCGCCGCTGTTGAAGTATTGGTAGACCCAGCCGATCGTTTCGTCTTCGCCCCAGACGGCAGCGAGTTCGGGGGCGTTAAGGACGCCGAGCAACTCATCGAACGCCGCCCGGCGTGGCCAGAGTGCCGAGACGGGGTCCCGACGGTCGAAGAGGACCTTTACCTCGGTCGAGAGCTCGTCGAAGAGGCACTCGAGGTAGATGCGGTAGCCCTCCCCACCCGGGAGCAGCGCGACTCCTGGGGCGAGGCCGATGAACTCCCGGTAGCCGCTCGACTGCTCGCCTTTGCGAACACACTCTTGGGTGAGGCCACGCGCCTCGATCATCTCGAGGGCGGCAAACCGGTTGAGCACAGTGAATGCGGCGTCGCGCAGGTACGAGCTAACGGCCTCGGCCGGCTTCTCCCCGGCAGCCCGCCGGTGCTCGATCGAGGCGACGATCCGCTCCCTGACGGCGTGTTGCCGGGGCGAGAGATGCGCCCCAGCGCGCGGGGCGACCACCCCGCTCAGAAGGACCTCGTAAGTCCCCTCGAGCTGTTCGGCAAAGTCGGCCTCGAGAATCCGGCGGGCCTTCTGCGTCGCCCGCTCTATCGCGCTACGGGTTTCCTTGTCCATGTCGCGACCTACTGCGCCACAATCTTCTTGCCACGGGCTATGAGCCGGGCGCATTCCTCCCTGATCCCCTCGAGGGCCGCAACGAGCTGTTCCTCGGTCTCAACTCCGGCGCCGAAGAAGCCGCCGACATCGATGGTGACGAGTCGATCGCCCTCAACGAGACCACGGACCTCGGCGATGGCCGCTTTCAGACGACTCGCGCACGCCTCCGTTTCGTACCGGAGCTGCGGAAGCGGAGTCCCCTTGCCGCTGTTCGTCGCTCCGTGCCGGAGGGGCGATGAGATGCGCGCCCGCTGGTTATCGTCGAGCCCGTCCCATCCGGGCGTCATCGCCAGCTCGACCAGCGCCGCCGAGTACGCCGCGACGCGCGCCCCAAGAGCCTCGCTGTGGCGCCGTCCGTAGTCGTCGTCGAGGGCTCTCGCGTTCTGCTGGATGGCCGGCAGTTCGCGGAAGAACGTCTCCCGGGCGAGAAGGTCCTTCAGTGCGGCCGCCTTTGCGGTCAGGCCTTCAGGCAGATCGGGTTCCTCTTCGAGAAATGGCCAACAGCTGGCAACGACCCGCGTCGCCGAATCGAGCAGCACGAGGTTCGCGTCAGTGAGGGCTGCCTCGAGCTCACCCGCGCGGCGAACTGTGTCCTTGATTGTCTTATGCGAGGCATTGAATGTCGCGATGGCCTCCTGCTCTGTCCCGCGTGCGATGGCTTTCATCTGCCATTGTGCTGCTTCGATGAGCTCCGTTCCCGGGAGGCGATGGGAACGCAGGAGACCGAGAACGGCGACGACGCCGTCTTCCGCCCTTTCAATCGAACTCCGAATCTCGCAAGCGAGGGGACCGAGCGCGATTTCGCGAACCTCGGCCCCAAAAGTGTCCCGGTACGCCTCCGCGGCCATCAGGAGCTCGGCGAATTCCACGCCCTTCTTCGGCCGGAACGAGGCCGCCCGGAAAACGTTGTTGTTCCCGAAGACCTCGCGGACCTTCGGGCCCGTCGCCGAGTCGATCGTCTGCCCGGCGCTCGTCATCTCCACCTTGCCCGCCCGGAGAAGACAGAGAGCGAACAGTCGTACGGCCTCGAAATCCCACCCGAAGGGCTCCTTTTCGAACTCGTCCGCCAGCCAGCGCCCGCTCGTAGCATCGCCGTAGCCGGAGCGCTCCTCGATGCGTCGGAAGACCTCGGCGAGGGGGCCGTCATCGAGGTGGAAGACCGTCTTGCCCTTCTCGTCTCGCAGAAGGTGGAGTGCGTGGAAGGTCCCGGGCAAACCCTCGAGGCTCGTGGCGGCGAGGAGGGCGTCGAGCGCTCGCTTCAACTCCGCCGTCCGGGCGGCGGCCTCGCCGAAGCGCTCGAAAAGCTCGGGCAGAGTGGCCCCGAGGATCTCGGCTGCGGCTTTTCCCACCTCGGATCCGTCTCGCGGGCTTCGGTCGTTCCCGCGGAAGCTGACACTTCCCGAGAGACAGGCAGCCCGGAGGAGCCGGCGAAGCTCGTCCTGGTGGCGCTTCAGGCGGCGCTTCTCCTCACCGACGAGGGCCGACTGGTCGGCCGTTCGGGCGTCCCGCTCTTTCCTGTCGAGCATCTCCTTCGACCGGTAGAGCTCGACGGTTTCCCGGTCGATGGCCTCGTTCAGCCCGACGGCCCAGAAGACGTTCCGGCGTTCCTCCCGACTCCTCTGGCGAAGCTCGGCGGCGAGAGTCTCGAACGCCTTTCCGTCCTCGGCGAGGTGAAGGTGAAAGACGACGTCGCCGTCGGTGTCGATCCGGCCGTGAATCGCCAGGCCGGCCTTGAAGGCTTTCGTCTCGAGGTAGGTGGTGGACGGCTGCGGTTTCCAGAACGCGGAAATAGTTTCCGAATGGAGGCGGTGCACGTCGCCCGGACGGGGGCTGAGGCCGTTCCGGGTCTTCTCCCAGTCGTCCTCGGCCGGCGTGGGAATGCGGTAGCCGTCGTCCCCCTGCCGGACGAGGTGGGCCTTCTCGAGGGCGAGAAGCGCGTCGCGGACGGGGGCAAGGCAGGAGTCGGCTTCGACCGACGTGTGGAGGCAGGCAGCGATGTTCTCGGCGGTCCGGGGAACGCTCTGGACGTACTGGAGGAGGCAGATGGTCTTGGCCACGGCCTGCGCGAAGGGATGGTCGACCCTCTGCGGGATAGCGGCGATCCTCGCCCGGACCTCCGAGCCGATGTTCTGGTCCACGAGGTCGTAGACCTGGTCGAGGCGGACGAGGGCCCCGACCGGTTGGTCGGCGAGGTTGACGGCAGGGTTGATGAGGAGCTGCTGGGCCAGCTTGATGATGGTGCGGTTCGCGCCGCCCACCTGGCGCCCGGCTCCACCCTGGGTGCGCAGGCCCGAGACGACCTGGATGACGAGGTCGATCTGGTACGGAAGGAGCGGGTAGAGCTCGACGAACGCATCGCGGGCGAGCTCGGGGAGGCGGATGTCGGCCGAGACGCGCGTACAGGCGGCCAGGCGTCCCCGATGCTCGTCGAAGAGCTTCCCGAGAGCCGACTGTGCGCCAGCGTTCTTCGCCAGGACCCGGCGGCTCGTGACCTCGGTGATGTCGGAGGGCTCGAGGTGGACCTGGAGCGGGAAGCGGTCCATCAGGCGGGCCAGCTCGATCTTCTTGTCGTCGAGGCCAGAGACGATCTGATCGAGCTTCTCCTGCGACGTGACGACGACCCAGTGCCTGCCGCGGCCGACGCGGCCGAGATTCTGGACGATGGCCTGGAGGTCGAGCATCTTCTGGACGTCGCGAGCCACGAACTGCCCCACCTCGTCGACGACGAAGACGAGGGAGTGCCCGGGTTTGCGGCGCTTCATCAGCTCGGTGGCCCGCTCGGCGAGCTTGCCGGGGGTGATGTCGGCTTTGTCTTTGACGGCCTTCACCCACGAGTCGGCCATCGGGAAGGTGACCGAGTCGAGCTCGTGGAGGACGTTGCTCGCCTGGCTCAGCGCGAAGGCGACCTTCCCCTTCTCTGCGCTCCAGCTCTTCTTGTAGATGCGGGCGTACTCGCTCTCGAACTTCGCGAGCTCCCCCTTCTCCTCGAGTGCGATCTCGAGCTCGGAGAGGTCGAGGTCCTTCGCGTAGCCGAGGCTCTGGAGGAAAAGCCCGTACATGATCTCGGTGAGGGTCTGGTTGCCGCTCCGGATACCGCGGTCGGTGGAAACGTCGAAGATGACGGCATGGGTGGGGACCTTCTCGGCGATCGTGGCGAGGAGGACCTTCAGCTTCGTGTCTCCTGTTCGTTCTCCGAACTCCGTGCCGGCACGGCCGCCCGCGATCGGCCGGTTCGAAAGAGCGAGGCCGAGCAACTTCGCGAAGCTCGACTTGCCGGACCCGAAGAAGCCGGAGACCCAGACGCCGATCCCCTCGTGCGGTTTGCCCAATGTCTCGGCGTAGCGGTCGAGGACGTTGGTGTAGTGCTTCCGGATGGCGTCCGTGACGACGTACTCGTCTATCTCCTCCCGGAGGATTGTCTCGTCGGTCTGGTCGACCTTGATGACCTCTTCGATCTGGCGTCGAATGTTGCTCGCAAACAGGGAGTCGATAGTGGGGCTCGTCATCTCGTGGACCTTTTCAAATGATCTTCGGTCGGTAGTTGTGCTCGGCGTCCAGGACGCCCATGAAGCGAAGGCCGGCAGCGCCATCGAGCGTACCCGGGTAGAAGAGGATTGACGGCACCCGTACACGGCCCTTGAGCTGCTCGAGGAGGGAGAAGGTGCGGTAGACAGGAAAGAGAGCACCCGCGCGGAGGAGGAAGACGACGTCCCGGAGCGGGTCGGGCTCAGGCGGCATCCGGGCGGCGACGAGTTCGACGAGCGGGGCATACGAGGAGAGGACCTCGTGGATCGTCTCGACGAGCGTCGACGGTCCCTGCTCGCGCTCGGCGCTGATCCAGGCGTCGAGGGAGTTCTGCGAGCGCAGAGCCTCCTCGAGGCACTCGGCCAGGGAGATCCGCGAGACGCACTTCCCCTTCTGATCGAGACGAGTCGCCAGGAGACTCACCTGGCGGCGCATCTCGAGCTCCTCTTCCGGGTCGTACCGGAAGATGGCGTACGGCATGTCGTGGTAGGCGCTGAGGCGGGTCCGCGGGTCCGGGAGTTCCAGGATCGGCTCGAGGACGGTCTTGATGCGCTGTTCGAGGTCGCTCATGCGGCCATCCTCCCGGCGTAGTCGAGGGCGCTCGCACACGGGAGCGTCAGCTGCGAGAGACTCCCGGCGACGTCGTAGTGCAGCTTCTGAAACTGGTGCAGCCGGAGGAGTTCCCGCTCCACGTCGGCGGGTTCCATCAGGAACATCCGCCACTCCGGCGACTCGATCAGGCGGCGGGGGTTCGGCTCGGATTCGTAAAGCGCGTGGAGCAGGTACAGGAAGCTCGTCTCCGGGAGGTGATAGGAAGCGAACTCCCGGACGACCGAGCCCTTGAGCAGGCCGAAGTCGGTTGCCATGGAAAGGAGTCCGACCGCGACCCGCTGCAGCGTGGCCTCTCGCCAGGCGTGCTCGGTGACACCTCCCCGGTTTCCGACCTCCCGGAGGAAGCGGTAGAGCTCGTCGGGGCGAAGCCGATGGGCTCCCGCGACCCAAGTCGGGTAGAGCCAGCCGACGAGGAAGTCCCGGAAGAGAAACTCGTCGCGGGTCATGTGCCAGAGGAGCGCCGGCTTCCACTCGTCGAGACCCAAGCCAGCCTTGGCCAGCAGCGCGAGAGGCCGGTCCCGGCCGGCAGGGTCGAAGCGGCGGTTGAGGACCTTGCCGACATCCCTAAGCCAGGTCTGGCTCTTCGCGCCGACGAGGTTGACCTCCCGGACGTGGTCCAGGTTCTGGTGCTTCGTCTGATCGAAGTCCCAGGCGGCGAGGGCAGCGTAGCTCTCCTCGATCATCGCTCCCTTGATGATCGTGAAGGAGGAGACGACTGATCCCCGGGCAGGCCTGCTCATGGGTCTGCCCTTCTCATGTAGGGCACGGCGAGAGCTCCCGGCTCTCCGCGCGCGAATCCGAGGGCGAGCAGGGTGACGTCAACATCCGTACCTGTGAACACGCCGGGAAGCTGGACGGCCCTTCCGTCGGCGCTGCGGCGGAGCCGGGACAGCATCTCAAGTTCTGGGTCGGCCACAAGGCCGAGGCTGTTAAGGAAGGCGCTGAGGTCAGCGCCCGCCGGCCTCTCGATGGCCTCGAAGAACGGCTTCCATTCTTCCGCCTGCTCGAGCCAGCGCTCCCATGTCCTCTCGAACTCCTCCTCGACCGGGGCCGGGGTGTCCCACAGGGTGACACATTGAGGCGGATCGAAGACCTCCCGGCAGCGATGTCCGGCGACCGCAAACACGGCCCGTGCCTGCGCGAAGCGGTGTGTTCGCGGGAAGCCGCGTCGGAGCGCCATGGCCCCGAGCTTCCCGAGCTGGCCATTCGTGTTCCACCAGCGGGCTCCGTCCATCTCGCCGAAGCGGGCGACGGCGAGTCGGAGCTTCAGGAGTCGTTCCATCCCAGCTTGCATTCCGGGACTCCTGTTTCAGGGCTCGAGGACCGGGTGGCGGGCGCGTCGCGTGGTGTTTCGGCGCGAGGCGGGCAGGCGCGATGCGATCTGCGTCTTCGATTCCCGCGCCTTCAGGCAACCGCCGCCTGGTCCAAGTTATTCATGAGTTCGAGGTGGGTCCTGACGCTCACGGCGCAACACCCGTCCGCCCGTTCCGCAACCAACTCGAGGTCTCCCCGTTGCCAGGGAAACTGCGACGCCGCGACAGTAGCCCATCGTTGTTCGGACATCGGCACGACGAGGTCCCCCTGGTCCTACTTCGAAGCCGGATCCGGTGGAGTATAACAAACCGTAAATAGCTAGAGGTTGACCTCCAGGCCGCGACGCTGGCTGAGGCGAAGGCCGAAGCGCGAGGGCCCCAGTTCAGGCCTCGTGGCCGGTACGCAACACAAACGCCGGCATTGAATTTTCTACACTGTGATGATCAGAGGAGGCGGACCGGGCTCGATCGTCGATGCCGCCGCGCTGAAGCACACAGCCATCGCAACTCAGCCGCGCATTCGGTTAGTCGCGTCGGCGACGAGTATCCTCTTCGAAGGTGATCGCCTTGCCCGGGGGAGCGCGGTGGCTTATCCAGCCTCGCATTGGGCGATTCGGGTCCTGAGGCTCGGCCTCATACGTGCTGCGACGATGCTTACGCTCGCGGCGGGCCTAACGTGTAATCTGCTCGCAGGCGAACTCAAGTGCCCCGAAACGCACGTCAGGGCCACAGGCGAGGATTCGCTCCTCGAAAGAGGTACGCGGCAGGCCAAGGCGCAGGCCCTTGAGCTTGCACAGCTGCGTGCCGTCGAGCAGACCTGCCGCGCAAGCGTGGCATCAGGCCGCATGCACGTGACCACCGAGTTCAGCGAGAGCGGAAGCCACGTCCTGCTCGTTCGCGCGGCGGGTCGTGCAGTGGACACCAGGGTTGTCAGTGTCCGCGTATTGCCGCCGCCACCGGGTTCCTCCGATCCGCTGTACGCGCGGCTTGAGGTGGAGGCATGCATCCGTGTCGACTGCGAGCCTTCCTCCCAACGGGACCCCTATTTCTCGCTCATCGCGGTCGAAATCATGAACCCCGACAACGTCGCCATCCACTCGCTGCGCGAAGGCGAGAGCGTGACTCTCGCCGTGACACCCAGTAAGGACGCGTATCTGACCATTCTCTCGATCTACCGCGGAGCCGACGGCGCTCCCGTGGCGCGCCTCGTGTACCCGAACGCACTGTCGCCGACTCCGCGTCACGTCCCGGCCGGGACGGTGTTTCGTTACCCGGACAGTGTCGATAGCGGCGCCTCTGGGGTCCAACTCACCGCGGTCGTGCCGCTTGGGCTCGAAATCAGCGCGGAGCAACTGTGGGTGATTGCCACGCGCAATCCCTGGCCCGCAGCTCAAGCCGCGCGCAACGAGTACCCACGCCCGACGCGTCAGCCAGCGCTCGAGGAACGAAGCGTCGACTTCTGGAACCGACTCGTTGTCGAGATGCCCCCGTCGGAGATCACGGATCAATTCGTGACCTTCTCGATATTCCGTCGCTAGAAAGGGAGCCGACAATGTTCCCACATGGCACCCGCAGACCGCTTCTGGCAACACTCTCGGCTGCTAGCGTGTTGACTTTCGCTCTCGCGCAGAGATCGCCCACGGACGGATCTATTGATGAGTCAGACCTCTCCCGGGCGCGATACGCTACGCAGGAGAGGTCAGGCTCACACGAGGCCCGCTTCGACTGGGGAGTTGGAACTCTCACCTTCTCTGCGACCAAGTACTCGCACAACCCATATGACGAGGAAGGTCTCAAGACGGCGGCGCGCGACTACGCCTACCTGAAAGCCCGGGAGTTCTTGGAAGGGGTCACCGTTGGGGGCGCGCGGACCTACGAACGCCGGGACGTACAGACAGTGTCGGAGTCGAACGTCACCGACAAAACTGCCGAGCGCACCACCCATTTGCTCACGGTTTCAGTCAGCGAGGGCAGCGTACGAGGGACGATTGTCTCCGAGACGTTCGAGCTTGTTGCAGATCCTCTCCATCATGATGCAAAGATCGCCAAGGCGACCGCCACGATCGCGGTCTCGCTATTCGACCGGGATCGGCCCGAACGCGCTGTGCTGCCTTCGATGGTGGCTGCGGTACGTGAGGCGGAACAGCGGGCGGGCTTCGTCGCCATCTCCTCCCCAGCTAGGGTCGCGGATTCCGCGATCGTAACGTCACCCAATTCCGCACCGGCGACGTCCGAAGTGCAGCCCGAGTCTAAGCCACCGGTGGTAACCGGACTGATAGTCGACACGCGAGGCCTTCGAATGCGCCCGGTCCAAGTGCCGGCGCTCACGTTGGACGGGAGCGACCAGCAGCTCGTCTTCGGCGCGTTGCGCAACCTGAACCCTGACTTTATCGCCCGCTTCGGCGTCGCCGGTTGGGCGCGCCAACATGGACGAGGCGCGACAACAAGTCACACGCGTTGGCGCGCACCCGATGGTAGTGAAGGCGCTCCGCCTAAGCTCCAGCCGTCCCGGAGCGGTCGTGCTGGGTGCTACCGAATCGGCCCACATCCTCGCCGCCGACTCCGCATTCGGCTTCCTCAACGAATGTCGCGTCGTCTACGTGATCGACTAATCACAGATGACTCGGTTCCCTCAGTTCCTGACCGCCGCGCTAGTGGCTGCAATCGCCGGGACTTCTTGGGCGCAGGAGCCCGAACCGGATCCCCTCTCAAAGTTGGACGATGAATTTGAGCGCCAGGTCCGCGCCACCGAGCTCGACTACCGAGCGTTCCTTGACGAGACGGACGTTGAGTACCGCGCCATGGTGCGGGATATCAATCGGGCCTGGGGCACATTCGTCGACTCCACGAAGTCGATGTGGTCGAGCTACTCGAGCGACCTTCTGTCACATGGCGAGGCGCAGTTCGAGGAGGGCTACGTCACAGTCGAGATGCTCGACGATCCGGTCAGGGCACTCCCTGACCAGCGCATGGGGGCGATCCTCGGTGGCCAGCTTGAAGCAATGATGTCGGAGGCCAATCCCGCCGCCCGGAACGTCCTCGAGGGGCTCGTGGATCGCGGAGATGGAACTCCTCTCACCCCCTCGCACGCCTTAGGAATGGTTCAAGGAAAGATCGCCGCGGGCGAGGCGACCCGTCGTACGGTGCGGGCACAGGATGGCACGACCAAAGTGGTGGTCGGGCTGCGCCTTCCGATGGTCCCAGGTCACCTGCTGCGCGCGGCAGAGCCGTATCGCACCATCGTGCGTAGTAACTCGGTGCGTTTCGGCCTCACCGAGGACGTCGTCCTTGCCGTGATCCACACAGAGTCGTACTTCAATCCATTAGCCAAGTCGACCGCACCCGCGTACGGCCTCATGCAGTTGGTTCCGACCACCGGCGGTCGTGACGCCTGGAAGCTCGTGTACGGCACGCCCGGGACGCCGTCGAGTGATCTACTCTACACACCTGAGCGCAACGTGGAGCTAGGCTGCGCTTACATCAGGATCCTTCTCGATCGTCACTTCTCGTTCTTGGAGAGCCTGGAGGCGCGCTACCTCGCGGCCATCGCCGGCTACAACGCCGGTCCGGGGAGGACTCGTCGCGCGCTCGGCAAAGAGATTCCTCCTGGCGCCTCACCGGAGCGAGTGCGGAGTGCACTACGGTCCGCCGCACCGGAGGAAACGCGCCAGTACATCGATCGTGTCTGCGAAAGGCGCCGGATTTGGCGCGGGGAGGAGGCTCGCCGATGATTCGTCCCGTCGCTGTGGCGTGCTTGGCGTCGATCACAGTCTTGCACCCGACATTCACGCGCGCTGACACCAGTGAGGCGAGTCCGACACCGCGGGATCAGGTGAAGACGTTGGTCGCCCAAGATCGAGTGAGCGAAGCAGCAGCGTTGCTCGAGGAGTTGTCTCGGGCCAAGAGTGGTGACCACGAGGACCGGCAGTACGCCCTGTTGACGCTTGGAGAGCTATACCTCCTACGCTTGGATAGGCCGGCCGAGGCGGTGCGGGCACTCGAGAAACTCGTGTCCGAGTACCACTGCGAGAGCCCCTACGTGGCTAGCGCTAGGTACGACCTCGGCAGCTTCTACATGGACCGCGGGGACGCCGTGCGCGCGTTCACCAACCTCGCGCGCGTGCCGGCCACGTCACCACGCTTCGGCGATGCACAGACGAAGCTTGATTGGGCTACGCGTAACCTGCGCCCAGTTATAGAGCTACCCTTTGGGTTTGAGATCCTCCCTGCGCGGTTGGGAGTCCTGGCTCTGCTGGCTGATGGGCTGTTCATTCTGCTGGGAATTGTCCAGACAGCCACCAACGGCAAACCGAACCGCAAACTTCTCTGGGGGGCGCTCGCGGGACTCGCGGTTCTGAAGATCGGACTCTCGATCCAGATCATGCGGCTCGGGTAAGAACGGCACGGTGGCAAACATGAAGAGCTCGTTTCTCGGCGGTTGTCTGTTCGCAGGCGTCGCGCTCTGTGCGATGACACAGGCATTCGCGGCCGACCCGATCTCGGCCGCATCTGCCGAGCCGCTGACCGAACCGCACCCTTGCAGCGCCCAGCTCTTCCCAAAGCCCGTCTTCTCGAGCGACGGTCGGAGCCTCTACTTCGAATCAGAGACAGAGAAGGGCGCGACGCGCATCTACAGACTTGACCTCGCGTCAAAGCAGGTCGTCCCGGTCGCCCACTTCTCGGACCCACACACGAAGCTGCTCGCTTCGTGCCCCGACGGAAAGCTGAGTGTCGCAATGACCGGGGATTCGCGTATTCGAGTCGCCGACATAGATGGGAGTGGCGTCTCGTCGCTGGTTGTTGATAGCCCCGGCAGACTCACCCACTTGGATACCCCAGCACGCGAACCCGGGTGCGGTGACATAGTCGCGTTCGGGGCTGTCGACAATGGCACGCACATTTACGTGACGCCCGTGACAGTTCAGTCCGTTCGGGCCGGCGGGGTGGGATCTTTTGTGGATCGTCGTGAGGCTCGCCAAGTAGCAGCTGGACGCCGGCCGGCGATCGCGCCCAAGGGCGACCTCATCGCGTTCTTCGGCGACTCGAACATCGTCGTGCGGTCACTACAATCGAAGACGTCGGCGCAGCGCATCGTGCGAATGGAAGAAGAGGAAATCTTCGGCGGAGTCGAGTTCTCCCCGGACGCGTCACACATCGTCTTCGGGAGAGCGCGTAGGAGGTTCGCCGCCTTCAATCAATGGGTCGGCAAGCCGAGCTACATCCCCGGCCCGTGGCAACTTTGGGTCGCCGGCGTTGACGGGGGAAGCGCTCCCTATCCCATTCTGTCCTCCTCAGCGGACGGTGAACCGCGGGCTATTGGAGAAGCGCTCGCGCCGGTCTGGCACCCGGCTGGAGACCGACTGGTCTTCACATTGAGAGAAGGCCGCACCTGCAAACTTGTGATGGTGTCCTTGCATGGCCCCGCAATTGAGGCGATGCGGACCGATCTCGCTGCCTCGATGACGCCATCCCGAGTTGCTAGCCCGCGCGCAAGTTGCGGGGGCGCCCGGCCAAGTGACCCTGTTGGCCACCGGGGGGGGACATGGGGGGGGGGTCCCGAGTTGCTAGCCCGCTCGCAATTGCCGTGCGCTCCGGCACTAGTCCCGATGTTCGCAAGCTTCGCATCGCCGTTCTCAAGAGTCGCCTCGATGGGAAGTCGAGCCGGAACCCACTTGAGGCGAACTTCCGAAGCGCCCTCGAAACCGTCTACCGCAAGTCGCTTCCCGATTTGTTCGACAATGTCACAGTGATCGACGCGTCCGAGCCGCCGCCCGGCTTCGATCTCGTCTTCTCGCCGGCGCTGGGACGAGGCGAAACTCGCAAAGGCCCGCGAAGCGCTGCTGGACGTCGCGATGGACGGCGACAAGGACGAACAGACACTCGTGGCACGGCACGAGTTGAGCGTCAAGAGTCCGAGCGGACAATTTGCGCTGACACTAAGCCGGCAACTCAAGCGAGTGAGCCGTGCGCAGGAGAAAGCGCTCCCCTTCTTCACGGGGCTGGCAGAGCAGGAACTGGCCGCTGAGAGCCTGGCCGAAATGCTAGCTGACATAGCGGCCGATCTGCGATTGCAAGAGTATGCGCGGGGTCGCGCGAGCCTGCCCGCCGACCTCGTCGTGGATGCGACTTTCGACGACGGCACCGGCCTAATCCCAAACAAGAGCATCGACGCCGGCGAACGTGGTGAATTCGTTATTACCGTAACGAATCGGGGCGAGGGGCCGGGGTTCGGCGTTACGCTCGGCGTTCGCGGCCCGGAGCATGGGTTTGAGACCGGCGCGGACGTCACCGTGGGTGAAGTTCCGCCGGCCGAGTCGCGCACGATTCGAGTTCCTGTCACTGCGGGGCTTGCGCTGGCCGACGGCACGGCCGACTTCACGGTTTCGGCTCGCGAGGAGCGGGGGTTTGATTCGAAGCCGCTCATGCTACGGGTCGCAGCTAGCCACTGGGATCAGCCGTCGCTCGCGGTGTCGTCCGTCGACATCTATGACGGTCGTGGCGGTGTCGGAGAGGGTAACGGCAACGGTGTTGCAGAGTCGGGAGAGCTCGTCGAACTGGTCGCGTTCGTTCGCAACGACGGCTCGGGGACCGCGCTCCGGGCCACCCTTAGTCTCAAGTCCGTCGCGGAGGTAGAGCCCGTCATCAGCCAGGCGGTGCTCGAAAGTATCGAGCCCGGTCGGACCGCGAAGGCTCAGCTTTCGCTTCGAATCCCACGCACATTCACGGGGACAAGGGTCAACGTTAGCCTGGAGCTCTCCGAGGCTCGGCTGGGAGTGCTCCCGACCCACACGGTTCACCTCGACGCCCAAGCACAGGCGCCGGAGCTCGTGTTCCGCTCGGCGCTGCTCGTGGGTCGCTCCGAAGTACGATCGGCGTCGAACGGCGACAGCGTAGAGCTGCAAGTTTCGGCCGAGAACCGAGGCCCGCTTGCGGCTGAAGCCGTCCGCCTGGTCATCTCGGCCCCGAAAGCGGGGTTCCAGATGACATCTGTCGAGCTCGGGCGACTCCCACCTGGCGGAATGTCCACACCGCAGCGTTTCCGGCTCGCGATTCCTCGTGCCTACGCGCACACGATCCTGCCTGTGAGCGTCCGTTTGGACCAGGCTGAGTTTCAGCCGTTCGTCGGGCAGATTGACATCCCCATCGAACCGAGGACGCCACAGCTCGCGTATTCGGCGACGCTCGTCGCGCGCAGTGGCGGCGGGGTCATCGAGCAGGGCGAACGCGCTTCCCTCCTCGTACAGATCCTCAATGAGGGCCTGCTCGAGGCGCGAGACATCCAGGTCACGCTAGAAGTGCCGAGCCCCGATGTGCAGCTCACCTCTTCGAACGAAGCCCGCATCGCAGCCATTCCAGCGCGGGCTTCAAGTGAGGCGGTCACCTTCCAGTTTGTCGTCCTGCGGCGGGCGACTCTGGGCGCGCTGCCGTTACGCATCGGCGTGAGTCAGGCCGACTTCCCACCTGCATCATGGACCCACACGTTGGAGGTGAAGGCGGAGCAGGCCAAGGTCATCGATGTCGCAGCCGCGCCCACCGACTCCTCGTCCGGGTCGCGCGCCGGTGACGTTGCGGGTGGAGGGCCACTCATTGCGGTCGCCACACCTGCTGACGGACTGCACGTCTCGGACGAGTACATCGAACTGACGGGCGCAGTTGCCGATACGCTCGGCGTCGACAAGGTCGAGGTTAGAGTCAATGACATCGACGCTCGTGTCATCGAGGCGGCGGCCTCGACGATCAAGAAGAAGCAGTTCAGCGCGAGGCTGCCGCTTCGCGTCGGTTCGAACAGAATTGACGTCATCGCTCGAAACCTCAGGAACGAGACCTCACGCGAATCGCGCATCGTTGTCAGACAGGCGGCCGGACTCAACGGAGCCCCGATCCTGTCTGAATTCTCCGACATTGATCGCGTACCGCGGGGCAACATGGCAAGCCGCCCTTCAGGACTGGCCGTGATCATCGGAATTGAGCGTTATAAGTACGCGCCTCCAGCGAACTTTGCCGAGCGCGACGCAGCGGCGCTGTATCGCTATGTAACGAAAGCCATGGGCGTACGGCCGGACAGCGTCTACTATCTGGCGAACGAGGGCGCTACCGCCGGCGAGTTCACCAAGGTCTTTTCGGAAGGCGGATGGCTGTCGCGTCGGGCGACACCTGCGTCGGACATCTTCGTCTACTTCAGTGGCCACGGTGCGCCAAGCGTAGGTGATCGTAAGCCCTATCTTGTGCCGTACGACGTCGACCCGAGCTACGCGGCCACGGGCGTGTCGCTTGAGCGCCTGTACGCTGATCTCGCTCAACTGCCGGCCAAATCGGTGACGGTGTTTCTTGACGCGTGCTTCAGCGGGCAATCTCGCGATGGCGAACTTCTCCTCCCCAGCGCTCGCCCCTTATCCGTAACGGTGACGGGACCCGTCGCGATGGGCAAGGTGACAGTGCTTTCTGCAGCCCGCTCGAATGAGGTGAGTAGCGGGTTGTCCGAGCAGAAGCACGGAATTTTCAGCTACTACGTAATGAAGGGTCTCGGCGGCGAAGCAGACGTTGACGCGGATCACGCCGTGACGGTGCGCGAACTGCACGAGTACGTGCAGCGCGAGGTGCGACAGGAGGCCGAGAAGCTGGACCGAGTGCAGACGCCCGTGCTCGAGGGGACAGGCAAGGATTGCGTGCTTGTGCGCTTCTGATGGCCGACAGTCTCGGTCTAACCCTGAGTATTGTCTGTGCCCCGCGTTCGGACCTGCCCTTCCACCAAGAACTGCTTTCGAACCACGGCCGTTGGCTGACCCGGACGCCCCTCCCGCGATCGGGCAATTGAACGGGGCGGCCGCCCCGCACGACGGCCGCCGTCATTACAGCGGGACGCTACGGACAGACGGCGCCCACACGCTCATTCCCCGCTGCGTCTTTCCCCAGCGGTCCGGTCCCACTTGGGCATGCGTTGGTGGCGCGCACAAGATACGCGAACAGCGAGCCCACGGGCGGCTGCTCGCGATCAACCGTCGCGAGATCTGCGCCGCGGGTATCGATGCACGTCGCCGTCGTGAACTGCGAGGGCAGACCGGATCGCAGCGTGTCGTACTGGACCGCCGCCGCGGTGGCGCCCAGCTGATCCGGGGCTCCCCAGCTGAGGGTATCGCCGGTCAGTCGAAGTTCCAGCGCTTCGCCCGGCACCGCCCAGACGCTCGGGTCGGCGTCGTTGCAATCCAGGTTGTTGGTGACCCGCCCGGGCGGCGTGGCACAGCATGAAGGCACAGCGTCTGTCGCTGCGCCGAACCCGTCACCGTCCGCATCCGGATACGTGTCAAGGCAGGGTCCGTCCTCGTCGACGGAGCCGTCGCAGTCGTTGTCGATGCCGTCACAGGTCGCATCGTTGGGCGCAGGAGTGCCCGGGGTGCAGTCGGTCCGGAATTGGCCGCCGACACACGCTGTCGTGCCGCTCCGCATGCACGCGCCGATGCCGCACGTGATCGGCTGTGCGACGAAGTCCTCGTCAACGGAGCCATCGCAATCCTCATCAATTCCGTTGCAGAGGGTATCGTTGAACGCCGGAGTTCCGGGGATGCAGCTGTCCGACTCAATACCGCCCATGCAGGACGTCGCCCCAGTGCGCCGGCATGCGCCTATCCCGCAAGATGTGCCTCGCGAAACGTAGTCCTCGTCCGAGGACCCGTTGCAGTCTTCGTCGATGCTATTGCAGGTGGCGTCGGTCGGGGTCGGTGTACCGGGGGTGCAGGAGTCCAGCACCGCTCCCAGAACACAGGACGTTCCACCGGTTGCCGCGCACGCACCGACTCCACAGGATGTGGGCAGTGGCTGATAGTCCTCATCTGAGACGCCGTCACAGTCGTCATCCGATCCGTTGCACGTCGCATCGTTCGCCGCAGGCACACCGGGCACGCAGTCGTCGACCTCGGCCCCGCCGCTGCACCGTGTCTGGCCGCTAGCGACGCACGCGCCAGTGCCGCAGGTCATTTCCTGGGGCACGTAATCTTGGTCGGGCGAACCGTCGCAGTCGTCGTCAATGCCATCGCAGGTGAGGTCACCGGACGCCGGTTCTCCTGGAACGCAGGAATCCACGGTCAGGCCGTCGACGCAGCGACTCTCGCCCTCACGAGCGCAAGCGCCGATCCCGCAGTCTGTCACGTGGACAACAACGTCATCGTCAACGGGGCCGTCGCAGTCGTCGTCGACCCCGTTGCATAGCGAGTCGTCCGGTGCAGGTACGCCGGGGACACAAGTATTCGTCTCGACGCCGCTGATACACGAGACCATCCCCGTGCTCTGGCAAGCACCGACACCGCACCATGTCGACCCACCGACGAACCCATCGTCGGCGACGCCGGTACAATCGTTGTCCAGGCCGTCACACGTCGTGTCACTGGATTCGCACGGGCAGTACGTGTGACCGGCATTGGGGTAGGGATCCTGCCCCGTTGGCGTGGGTCCATAGCCGCCCCAAACAATCATTTGATCGCCAATCCAAGCGGCGCGATGGTCGCTCCTTGCTCGCGGAACATGGAGGGCAGCGATGGGCTCCCAAGTGTCTGTAGGTGGGATGTACTTGGATCCGCTCGCGGCGTTCTGCAGTCCGTCGAATCCACCCCACAGGAGCATCGCTCGGCCAGTCCAGACCGCCGAGTGGCGCGACCGCGCGACTGGTGCCGATGACGAACTGACATTCTCCCAGGCATCCAACGAAGGAGAGTACCGGCCGCCGTTCCCCAAGCTGGTAGCACCATCGGTGCCGCCCCAGACGATCATGTGCGCGCCAGTCCAGACGGCGGTGTGATCGCGGCGACCAGAGGGCGCGTTGATCGGCGACGTTTCGTTCCAGGCATCCCCACCAGGATTGTAGCGTGCACCGGTCGGGCCGTAGAGATCACCGCCCCATACGATCATCTCGCTTCCTGTCCAGACGGCGGTGTGCCTGGAACGGGCTGTCGGCGCGTTGATCAGTGTAGTCGGCGTCCAGGCGTCAAGGTCTGGCCTGTATTGGCCTCCGCTCCGCAGATCGCGGTCGCCGTTGCCCCCCCAGACGACCATGGAGCTGCCGGTCCACACTGCGGTGTGACTTGTCCGCGGCGCCGGGGCGCCAGCCACGGAGGTCGCGCGCCAGGTGTCGAGCGCAGGGGAATACAGCGCGCCCGACTGCAGCCTCGCGTCCATCGACTCGCCACCCCAGATGATGACGTCTGTTCCAGTCCAGACCGCGGAGTGTCCACTCCTCGCCTCAGGAGCGTTCGTGGTGGAGAGTGGCTCCCAAGAGTCCAGAGCCGGCAGGTAGCGAGATCCGTCTGCCAGCATCTGACCGGAATTGCCGCCCCAATACACGAGTTCGGCCCCGGTCCAGAGCAAGGCGTGATTCCGCCTCCCCTCCGCCGGCCCGTCTGTGCTGGTGGGCAACCAACTGTCGGAGCCCGGGCTATAGCGGCCACCGGTATTGTCCGTGCCACCTCCCCAGACCACCATCTCCCGTCCCGTCCAGATTGCAGTGTGAAATGACCGGCGCGACGGGGCGCCGAACTGGGAGGTCGCGACCCATGAGTCGGCAGACGGGCTGTATCTGAAGCCTGCCTTTGAATCCTGACCTGTATTCCAGTCTCGTCCTCCCCATAGGATCATCTCGCGGCTGGTCCATACCGCAGTCGGTCGATACGGGGGCGAAAAGGGAAGGGCTAACATAGTTGCCCAGCCGCCCGTGGCGGGATCGTAACGGTATCCATCGACTCGGATGTTAGTTCCGTCAGACCCTCCCCAGACTCCACCCCAAATGATCATCTCCGAACCGGTCCACACGGCTGAGTGATACCCGCGTTCCCCCGGACCACTCAACCATCGCCACGTATCGCTCAAGGGTTCATATATTCCGCCGTCGGAATACCAGTAGTGCCCGGAATAGGGTATGTAGTTGAATCCGCCCCAAACAATCATCTCGCTGCCAGTCCAGACGGCGGTGTGGCGCCAACGACTCGAAGGGCCGGACGTCATAGGGCGCCAACTGTCACTCTCAGGGTCGTAAATCCCGCCGGAATACGTGGCCGAGTACCCTGACTTCCCTCCCCACACGATCATCTCGGTCCCGGTCCAGATAGCGGTGTGCTCTTCCCGTGGACTAGGCGCTCCCAACTCGGAGGTGGCTGTCCAAGTGTCCGATACGGGATCGTACCGGCCCCCGGAATTGATGGTCGTAGTGTTGTTGTTACCCCCCCAGATGATCATCTCGGTACCGGTCCAGACTGCCGTGTGCGCATTTCGGACGATTGGCGCGTTGTAGTCGGTGACCGGCACCCAAGTATCTGTAGCGGGGTTGTAGCGCCCACCGGTGTTCCTGAACCCGCCTCCCCAGACAATCATCTCCGTCCCGGTCCAAACGGCCGTCGGGTTCCAGAGGGGGCTCGGAACCCCTCCCAGTGGCGTCCATGTGTCGTAGTGGCAGTTCTCGGTAGGCACACTTGCCGGTGGCGTCGCGGCTGCCGCTGAGGATCGATCCGCCAGACTCAGGTCCACGGGCAACGAGGAACGCGTGACCGACCACCACTCGTCGAAAGTCCGCTTCGGCCAACTCACGACATGCGCATCGAGGCGACCGGGCTCACTCTTCTCGATCTTGACTGCAAGAAACGAGTCACGCTCCTCATGAAGGGGACTCCATGCCCCACGCGGCAGGTCGCTCGTGTCACGGACCTGACGATCGTAGACGTCCCCGAGCCAGTCGAGAGTCTCACGCCATGCGCCGCTCGAGGCGCCGACTACGGAATCGGGCGACTTCGGATCCGCGCCGCTCGCCTGCCAGGTCTTCGTTGTCATCACGCCAGCAATGGGGGCAATTGTCCCGAGCGTCTGCCACTCAGCCGCGGCGCGTTCGCGCGAGTTCGCGTGCATCGATGGGTCATAGGCGTACGCGCCCCGCACCAGACGATCTGCGAGTAGCGGGCGAGCAAGACACTCTTCCTGCATCACAGTATCGGTGCCGACGGCCGTCAACATCTCGCGCAGCGTAGCCGGGTCACGGCTCCCACGCGCGATGCGTTCGAGTTCCGCCCGGAGCATGGCAGGGGTCACGTCGTGCGACCAGAACTGCCGGAGCACCGCCGATTTTCTCAGCGCGTCTTCGGCCCTTGCGCGGAACACGGAAGGTGGAACGATCTCCTCGAGTGTTGGTTTCGACCGCGGATTTGAGCTTGGCCACTCACGATGAGACCAGAGCACTTGCTCAATGGCGCGTTGGCAGGCAGCAAGTGTGTCCAAGCTGCGCGTTGGTGGCGGCGAGGCGCTCTCACCGGCAATGACCACGGTGAGAAACCCAAGCCACAGACCGAGTACGACAGGAGTCCATATCGAGCGGCGCGTCATGGCCATGGCGACCTCCCCCCAACCGAGCGGCCAATCTTGATATCGCGGTAAATGGGCGATAATCAAGCTCCGTCATGGGGTAAATCCGCTCTCCAGAGCTTGCAGACGCTGCCAGCCCAAACATCCGTCACACGGAGCGATCTCAGTCAGCATCGAACGTGATCGTGCGGACGATCTTGATGGCCAGTCGAGGGGCGCGACGAACTGAAGTGGCTGCAATAGCCAGCGTCTGCGGTCGACCGCCACTCCGGCAGACGGCATGGTGCTGGAGCTTCTGAAGAGGCACGCCTCAGCGACAGTCGGCGCCTGAACCTGGGGGGGCGGTCCCCTCGCGAGATCGATGCGTGGGAACGTGCGGTGGACTGTGTGACCACGGCGCTGAGCGCTACATGCCTCGTCTCGCTGCCGTCAGATCGGGTTAGATGACGCTCGAGGCTCGATGGCGGCGGCACACTTCCCTGACATCACACCCAGCGCCTTTGCCGGCCGGGTTGTGGAACTACAAGATCCGCACGAAGATCGACGCGGCAGAACGCCGGGACCTCGACGTGATCGACGGCGTGGCGGCGTCAGTCAGGCGCTGCTCGTCTGGCACGACACGCAGGTTCTCTTCGCGGAGGAATACGATGGATACCTCGCCCAGTTCGGAGCCGAAGACGAAGCTGCGCCTGGCGTACGAACGGGCGCTGGCGCTGTATGGCCCCGACAGCGCGTCGGCGATGGCATTGAAGCAGCAGCTCGACGCCGAGGAGCTGGGGCCGAGCGCGCAGGCGGTCTACCTGGCGGGCCGGTTCATGGCGCCGGCGAGGGAGCTGCCCCCGCTGCCGGACGACCGCTTCGCGAGGAGCGAGCCGATCGACCTGGCGAGCCTGCCGCCCGAGGAGCGGAAGAAGATCGAGGAGCTGCGCGCGAAGCTCGCCACGCTGCCGGGAGCCCCGCCGCCGAAGTAACCGAGTTCCTCAACCAGCCCGTCCGCCCGCCCAACACCCGCAACTTCTTCGGCCGCTCGGTCGTCACGAGCGGCCTCGCGCGCACACCAGCGACGAGGCGCGCGAGGTCTACCACTCGACGACGTCCACCGCCCTGGTCACGCACGAGACGGCGAAGTTCGACGTCAACATGGGCGACCGCGAAGCGGGCATCGGCACCTGATCCAGCGCCGAGGACGTCCGTCGAGGAGGTCGCGGCCTAGCACGTGCGGCAGCTCGCGCTCGGCGTGCGCAGCGGCACGCAGTCAACGATCCCCGTCTGCGTGTTGCATCGGGAAAGCCGGTGCGCGTCCCAGCTGCGGCACCATCTCGCGACGGTCCTCGCGCAGACCGCATCCGCCGGCAACCGGCCCTGTTCCTGGCGCGCGGGTCTGGCGCCGAGGAGTTCGTGGTCGCACGCCTTCGGCAAGGCCACATGCGGAGGTCCGCGCAGAGATGGCCTCGATGGGGCTTGCATTCGGTGCCTTGCGGCGGCTGGGGCAAGGTCGTACTGCGTGCGGGCTCGGGCCGCCTCGTCGGTTCCTGGGCCCGAGGGCGGGCGCAAATGGAACCGGCCGTCGCGGGGTCGCGACGCGGGCGGGGAGTTCATCATCGAGGCGCCAGAAGCGGTCAACCGGGCATCCCTGCCGGGGCCGGCGCCATGTCGAACTTGGACGCGCAGCGGACACGCTCTCGGCTCGTTCCACGTCCGCCCGGCGATCCGCGCGCCGAGTCGGTGGAGCCGGATCAGTGCGGCCCTGGCCGCTATCACGGCGGCGGTAAACGCGGCGGCGGCGTCCGCCGAGCAGGCCGCGCAGCCGTAAAGCCGGGGAGATGATCCGAGCCGAAGATCTTCTCCCCACGCGCCACCGAGGGCCCCGCCCCCAGCGCGCGGGCGAACGCCACGAGGTGCAGCGCCCCCCCCGGCGGCGCAGCGTGCACCGCGTGATCAGCCGGCCGCCGGCCCGTCCACCAGCGCCCGCGGCCACCGTCGCTTAAACAGCTAGCCCCAACAGGCGCGGAAAGGCGCGGGTCGGCGAATGTCTCGATGCGGGTGACGTCGGCGCGTACGGCCGTACCGACAGAGAGTGGATCTGGAGAGGCGCCCCTCGGGTTCCGCGCCTTCGGGAACGACAACCGGCGCGCCCGGTCTCTAGCGAATTAACGAGGGGATCAGGTCCGGGTCAGCCACGCGTGGACACGCCCGGCCGCAGATGGTCCCACGGAGGGCTCTCCGGCGCAGCGCCCTTGGCTTGGGTCAACTCCAACAGGAACCGCAATTCGTCGCGGGCCGCGCGCATCTCCCGCCGCAGTTCGCGCCGAGCCTCGGCGAGGGCCTCCGAGTAGAACCCGTGCCGGTACGCGTTCCGGTTCCCCCGAGGCGCTCCCGGGTTCGTCCCGCCGTGCATCCGGCAGCGACGTTGACCGCGGACCGCGGGTGACCGGCACGGCCGCCCGGACCTCGTCCTGGCCCCGCAACGCGGGGCGGCGTGGGCGGCGGCCATGCTTTGCATGGGATTGTCCCTCCCCATCAGCGGGTCGCTCCCCCGCCCCCCGGGGCCGGCGACCCGACCGACCCTGCCACGACCGCCTGCCCGCCGTCCCGGACGTTGACGTGCTGCACGACGACTTCCTGGCGACCGCCCGAGCGGACCCTGGCCAGCGTCGACATCGTCGCGCCATAGGCCGACATCAGCCGCGCCGCCGTGTTCAGCAGCCGGCAGCCCTCGACGTGGGCCTGGCGCCCGCAGCGTGCGGCGTCTTCGATCGTCTTGAGCCCGAGCGCCATGGCCTTCATCGCGGCCTCGTGCGCGGCGGCCATCTGGTGCGCCGCCATCCGCTCGAGCGCGTCCCGGGCCTCGAGCGTCTCGGCCGCGTCGAGCGCCGCGTTCATGCAGCCGGCGCTGACATCGAGCGCGAGCTCCATGCGGTTCCTGCTCGCCATCGCGTTGACGAGGTTCGGGTCACCGAGCGTGTCCTTCAGGTACCAGCCGACCTGGTGCCCGGGCCCGTCCGACGCCTCGGTCACGGCGACCTCGCCGCCGGCGCCGCGGACCAGCTTGAGGTCGGCCGACACCTGCAGGGCGCGCTCGGCCTCGATCTCGATCTGGCGGGCGTGCTCGCGCTCGAGCTGCGCGCCCAGCGTGTCGCCGATCGCGTCCAGCGACGCCGCGATGCACCGACCCTGCGCGGCCAGCTCGATGTCGCGCACCGCGGCAGCCGCCGCGTCCTTGATGCTCTGCTTCGAGCTCATGCTCTCGTTCTCCTGCCCGACGGCGCGGGATCGGCAGCGTGACACGCGTTACCGCCGTGGCGCTCGCGCATCTCGTTGAAGAACAAAGACCTGCAGCGTGAGGAGGTGTTACGTGCCCGAACGGGCGGGCCGATACGAGCGATACACGCGGTGCCGCCGACGCCACGCGTAACGTTCACAGGCCTGCAGCGCGTGACGCGCGCGGCTCGAGCGCATCCCGAGGCCGGCCAGCAGCTTGCGCCGGCCGTAACGTCTGGATCTCGCGTATCGTGCCCGCGCCCGGTCACGACGGGCCTCGGTGAGCGGCAGGCTCACTCCCCTGCAGGACGGCGCTCGTGACCCGGTAGACACGCGTGGGCCCCACCCCCGGCAGTCGGTGGCTCGAAGTCGGCGACCCGGCCGCATCCGGGGCAATCCAGCCCGCCTGGAGTCCGAGCCGAGCGACCCTCGACGCATCGAGCCCGCGGCAAATCTCCTCCTTCCAGGCCCCTGGCAGGACGAACCACTCGGTCTGGTCGTCCTGCGCGCGGCGAAAGCCGGCGCGGTTGATGGTGGGCCGGTCCGGGGAGTCGCCAAACCAGGGCGTGAACCGAGACTCGCCGTGCTGCTCGAAGTAGCGGCGGACCTGGGCCAACGCGTTCGCGTCCTCGACGGCGCCCGGCGTGCCGCGCGCCCGCAGCCACGCGTCGAAGCAGCAGGCGACCCCGGTCGTAGCCTCGTGCGGCTCCCAGGGCACGACTCCCGCCTCGCGCGCAATCTCGCCCGCGGCCGCGATCAGCGCGAAACGCTGCGCCGCGCGCACGACCTGGCCGTCGGCGTGCCCGGGGCAGTTCTCGGCCAGGAACGCCGCGCGCTGCTGCTCGACTGCATCTCGCACCCGGTCGCGGTTGTCGACGACCCAGTCGAGGAACCGGCGGCCGGCCGCGCCGTAGCAGCGTCGGGCTGCGTCCTTCAGTGCGTCCGCGAACGCGGCGGCGCGCGCGACTCCGTGCAGGTACTCGAACGCACCGTGCCCCTGGCCCGCGTCGATCGGCACGTTCAGGAGCCGGACATCCTGGCCGGCGCGCGCCTGTCGACCCGGGCGGTCCTCGGCCAGCCTCTCCGACAGCGTGACCTCGCCGGTCGAGAGGAACAGCAGGCGCCACTCGCCTCGAGGGCGGCCGTCCCCGTAGCGGTCGGCCCGGGACTTCGCCCGGCCGTTCGAGAGCATGTAGGCGGCCGCGGCGGCGGCCTTGGGATCACACTCGGACAGCTCGTCGAGGCAGAGCAGCGTGTCGCAATGCGCGACGGCGTCCCCTTCGAGCCCGTTGTCGGTGGCGCGCCAGCTCTGCATGAAGCCGCGCACGCCGCCGCCGCCCCACACCGACCCGGCTGCCGCCAGGATGGTCGACTTGCCCTTCGAGGAGTGCCCGTACAGGTGCAGCCCGCCGGATTCCGCCCCGACGATGTACAGCAGTGGCCCAGCGAACGCGGCCGAGATCGCGAGGAGCAACCGCGAGTTCCCGGCGCACCGCGAGCCGATCGAGCGGGACCAGTCCTCGGCCGTACCCGCGACGTTGAAGCGGTGGGCGCGCGCGCCGACGGTCTGGTACACCACCTTCTCGGTCCCTGCATTGCCGATGACCGTGCCGTCCGGCAGGACGAAGACCGGCGAGCCGGCGGGCTCGTGCCAGCCGATCCGGGCGACGCACCGCGCCGTCGCCTGCGGCTGCGTCGTGGCGAGGTAGAGGTTCAAGCCGGTCTTCGCCGCCGGCGTCGACGGGATGGTCAGGCCGAGGGCGAGCAGGTGCTCCCTGATGGCCGTGCGGTCGCCCGCGAGCAGCCGATTCGGCATGGCCCACTCGTGGACGAGGCCGTCGGCGTCCACCCAGCGCAGCAGCCGGCCATGCTCCTCGCCGCTCGCGTCCCGCGTCCGTGCGACGATGTCGAGACGGGAGCAGATCCACTGCCGGTCGACGTCGTCCTCGATCTCCCGCAGCCGGTAGACGCCGCTGTCGTCGACGTCGAACTCCTTGGGAAGATGGTCCGCATCGCGGCCCGGCGAAGGCGGCTCATCGCGCCGCGTCGCTCCGCCGGCGAGACGCTCGAGCGCCTCGGCGAGCACAGCCGGGGTCCACCCCTCTTCCACGGCGTCGGCCAGGTCCCAGCCTGGAGGCGCAGCGCGCGCCCCGAACGCGAGGTCGCCGTCGCGGACGACCGCACCGGCCAAGGCCTCCGCGTCGATCACCCACACGTCAGCCGCGCCCGCGTCCATCACCAGCCGTCGCACCTGCTCGGCGTAGTCGCGCCCAGGCGCGTCCGCGTCCGGGATGACGAGGACGTTCCGGCCGCGCAGCGGCGACCAGTCCGCGGACGCCGCCGCCCGAGCGCCGTGCGGCGAGGTCGTGACCGCGCACTTGGGCAGGAGCGCCCGCGCCGCGTCGGCCGCCTTCTCCCCCTCGACCACGACCACGGGGGCGTCGAGCCGTGCGAGCATCTCGGTCAGCTGGTACAGCGGGCGCGGAAGCGGGAAGCTCTGCGTCGCCCACCGGCGACCGCCGTCGCCCTCGCAGAAGGTCAGCGGCCGGATCTCCTTCCGGATGTGCCCGTCGATCGTGAGGTCCCAGCGGGCCACACAACCGACGAGCCCGGTGGGCGACTCGTAGTGCCAGATCCGATCAGGCTTGCCGAGGCGGGGGTGGTTGAACGAACCTGCATCCGGCGCGTCGGCCGGCACGGGGACGATCGGGACGAGGCCGCACGACGCGCGATCCGCAGGAACAGCGACCGCGGTCTCCATCTCCTGCGCGGTCAGGGGCGAGAACATGCTGCTGCTGCTCATTCGGGCACTCCCAGCGCGCGAGCAAGAGCGCGTGCGGCTTCCAGTTGCGATATCCCGGCGAGGTAGGCCGCCAGCGACACGGGGTCGCCGCCTCGGTCACCAGTGGCGAAGTCCGCCCAGCGCCCCGTGACGACGTTGACCTTGAAGGAGCCCGGGTGGCGGTCGGGGCGGCGGGGCTTGGGCGCCGTCCCCACCCCCCCCACCCAGCGGGCGTCCGGCCGCCACCCCCGAA
>JADHED010000795.1_pt1 | contig 31941 bp, 26 predicted proteins | sample 8952041 | NCBI WGS metagenome assembly JADHED01 (sample SAMN16124423, study PRJNA663239) | bioreactor sludge metagenome | isolation source: sludge (control) | place: India:Bengaluru | collected 2018-09-08
AGGACCCGCAGCCGGAGAAGCTGCTCGACCGCAACGCGCGCTTCCTCGACCTGCTCACGCTCTCGTTCCGCGAGACCGGCGCGCGCGCGCAGCGCGACCGCGCGGCGCAGCTCGGCACCTTCATCGCCGGCCGCTTCGGCCGCAAGGACGGCTTCTTCGCCGGCGCGATCGCGCCGGGATACGGCCCGGAGCAGGACGTGCCGCTGTCGGGCCAGAACGGCGTGGCCGCGGCGTCCCTGATCCGCGCCGGCGCGGCGCTCGGCGAGCCGGGCCTGCTCGAGCGCGGGCTGCTGGCGGCCGAGGTGCTGCGCACCCAGCGCTACCGCCAGGGCCGGCTGGTGCCGCGCGCGGTGGTCGGCGACGTGGCCACCGGCGCGCCGTCGCTCGAGGACCAGGCGCAGGTCGCGGGGGCCTTCGTCGCCGCGTACGAGGCGACGGGGCTGCCGGTCTGGCTCGAGGCCGCGCGCGACCTCGTCCGCACGGCGGTGTCCAACCTGCGCACGCCCGCGACGGGCGCGCTGCAGGACATGATCCCGCAGCCGAACGCGCCGCGGCCGCTGCGCACCGCGATCTACCCGCTCGCGGCGAACGCCGAGATGGTGCGCGTGCTGGTGCGGCTGTTCTACCTGACCGACGACCGCTCGTTCGCCAACACGGCGCGCGAGATCCTCGCGGCGTTCGGCGGCTCGTACGCGCGCAACCCGCTGTTCGTCCCGAACTTCGCGCTGGCCGCCTACGAGTACCACTTCCCGCCGATGACCGCCGCGGTGGCCGCGCTCGAGCCGCGCCCCGAGATGGACGCGCTGCGCCGCGCGGCGCTGGGCGCGCCGTTCCCGTTCGTGGTGGTGCGCACGTTCACCCAGCGCGAGGCGGCGACGAAGATGGGCATCCCGATCGGCCCCAACGCGACGCTCTCCGCCTTCCACGGCGGCCAGCGCTCGGACCTGGTCTCCGACCCCGACGCGGTCCGCGGCGCGCTCGCCGCGCTGCGCGAGAAGTACCTCGCGGCCGAGAAGGCGAAGACGCCCGCGCGCGAGGTCCCGAAGCCGATCAAGCCGCCCCCCGCGCAGCAGCCCCCGCCGCCCGCGATCAAACCATCGGCGGCTCCGGCCTCTACGAGATGGACGGCCTCGCGCACGCCGAGCGCGTCACCGTCGACACGCCCTACGGCGCGACCAGCGACGCGTTCCTCGTCGGCGACCTCGAGGGCACGCGCGTCGCCTTCCTCGCGCGCCACGGCCGCGGCCACCGCCTGCTGCCCACCGAGATCAACTTCCGCGCGAACGTCTGGGCGCTCAAGAAGCTCGGCGTGCGCGCGGTGCTGTCGGCCTCGGCCGTCGGCTCGCTCGAGGACGGCGTCGCGCCGCTCGACGTCGTCGTCCCGGACCAGTTCCTCGACCGCACGCGCCACCGCGTGGACACCTTCTTCGGCGACGGCCTCGTCGCGCACGTCTCGCTCGCGGACCCGGTCTGCGGCGCGCTCGCGCGCGCGGCCGCGGACGGCGCCCGGGCGGCCGGCGCGCGCGTCCACGAGGGGGGCACGTACGTCTGCATGGAGGGGCCGCAGTTCTCGACGCGCGCCGAGTCGAACGCCTACCGGCAGCTCGGCGCGCGCGTGATCGGCATGACGAACATGCAGGAGGCGCGGCTCTGCCGCGAGGCCGAGCTGTGCTACGCCACGCTCGCCCTCGTCACCGACTACGACTGCTGGAAGACCGACGAGGCTCCCGTCACCGTGGACGTCGTGATCGAGCGCCTGAAGACCAACGCGGCGCGCGCCGCGGCGGCCGTCCGCCACGTCGCCGGCCACCTGCCGCCCGCCTCCGCCTGCGCCTGCGGCCGCACGCTCGACACCGCGATCCTCACCGCGCGCCCGGCGATCCCGGCCGAGACCGTCCGCCGCCTCGGCCCCGTGGTCGCGCGCGTCCTCGGCGGGTGAGGCCGCGCCCGTCCATGGCCGTGGAGGCGGGACTCCGACCCGAGCCGACCCTCGGCCGCGACGCGCTCGTCCTGGCCGCGAGCGCGCCGCTCGCGCCGGCGCTCGCGGCCGTCCTCGGGAACGGCTGGCCCGCGCTGCTGCTCGCCGCGACGCTCGCCTGGGTCTTCCTGCTGCGGCACCGCGGCGCGCCGCGGGGGCCGGTCGTCGCCGGGCTGCTGCTCTGGGCCGCGGTGCTGTCGGCCTGCTTCGTCGGGCTGACGCTCGCGGCGCCGGAGCGGGCGGCGCTCGCGATCCCGCACGCGCCCGCCTACTGGGACGAGATGCGCCCCTGGCTCTGGACCGGGGAGGGGAGGGAGTCGTCGCCCGCGCAGTTCGTCCCCGTGCACGCGCTGCACCTCGCCGCGTTCGTCGTGCTCGCGGCGGCGACGGGGGGCTGGGCCGGCCTGGTCCTCGGCGCCTACCTGCTCGGGTTCATGTCGTTCTACGTCGGCAAGGTCGCGGGGCAGGCCGAGCACGGCCTGCTCGCGGGGCTCGCGGCGTGGCACCCGTGGGCCGTCCTGCGCGTCGTGGCCTTCGTGCTGCTCGGGGTCGCCCTCTCGCGGCTGCTCCTCGACCGGGGGCGCGTCCGCGACTGGTGGCGCGACGAGCGGCGCGCCGTCGGGCTCGCGCTGGGGCTCTGGCTGGCCGACCTCGTGCTGAAGGCGGCGCTCGCGCCGGCGTGGTCCCGGCTGCTCCGCGGCCTGATCGCGTGACGCCTCGTCGCGCAAGGCGTGCGCCGGGGACTCAGGGAGCGGACCAGTCCTGGACCTCGAGCCCCTCGAAAGCCGCGAAGTCGCGCACGTTGCGGGTGACGAGCACGAGCCCGTGCACGCGCGCGATCGCGGCGACCTGGCCGTCGGCGTACGAGGCGGGGCGGCCGTCCGCCTCGAGCCGGGCGCGCTCGCGCGCGTGCCAGTCGGCGGCGTCGCGGTCGTAGGCGAGCACCGGGAAACTGGGCGCCACCACCTGGGAGAGGTAGCGCCCGATCGCGTCGCGGCGGCGCCCCGGCGGCAGCCGCGACCAGCCGTAGACCAGCTCGTGCCAGACGACGGACGGGACGGCGGCGTGGGCCGCGTTCCGCTTGAGCCGGCCCAGCAGCGCGTCGGACGGGCGCGGGCGGAGCGGCTCGGAGACGACGTTGGTGTCGAGGAGGTAACGCGCGGGCGTCACAGCCGGACGTCGCGGCCCGCCGAGCGCGGCCGCGCCTCCGCGAACACCTCGTCCGGGTCGATGTCCAGCGCGGGAAGGTCCACGGCGCGGGCGAAGTCGGCGAGGGCGCCGGAGAAGCGGCGCGCGGGGGCCGTCCACTGCTCGTACTGCCGCCGGCCGACGAGGACCGCCACGAAGGCGCCGCGCCGGGTCAGCCGGACGGCACGGCCCGCCTCGGCCTCGCGGACGAGCCGCGGCAGGTCCGCGCGGGCGTCCGCGATGGAGCAGCTGTCGTCCTCGCGCTCGCCGTGCGTGGCCATGTCCGCGCTCCTCTTGACGGCAAACCCGCCTTGACGGCAAACCCGCCCCGATGCTTCCCAGCGCCGCCGGCAGGGCCCGCGTGATGTACATCTTCATGTACACCTCCAGTCTACGCCCCGGCGCGGGCGCCGGCCAGACCGGCCCTCCCGGACCCGGGACGCGTCCCCACGCGCCCGGGCGCGCCGTCGCGCGCCATTGAGCGCCGGCGAACCGGGTGTTAGACTCCCGCAACCTACGGAACACGCTGGAGTTGCCCGCGGCTTCCGCCGCGGCTCCCGTGGAAGAGGAACTCGCATGTCCATCAGGGACCTGGGCGGCCGGCTCGACGCCGACGGGCTGTCCTTCGGGATCGTTCTTTCCCGCTTCAACAGCCGCGTGACCGACCTGCTGCTCGCCGGGGCCCTCGACGGCCTGCGCCGCCACGGCGCGCGGGACGAGCAGATCGTGGTCGCCCGCGTCCCGGGCTCCTTCGAGATCCCGCAGGGCGTGCGCTGGCTGGCCGCGGGGTTCGGCCCCGAGGACGAGGGGCGGAAGGGCTCCCGGGCGAAGGCGGGCGCGGCGGCGGGGACGAGGCCGGACGCGATCGTCGCGCTCGGCGCGCTCGTGCGCGGCGAGACGCCGCACTTCGACCACCTCGCCGCCGTGGTCACGCGCGCGCTCGACACGATCGCGGGCGAGACGGGCACCCCGGTCGCGAACGGCGTGCTGACCTGCGACACCCTCGAGCAGGCCATGGAGCGCGCCGGCGGCAAGGGGGGCAACAAGGGCTTCGAGGCCGCGATGACCGCGATCGAGATGGCCCACCTGCGACGCCTGATCGCGGGCCGGTGAACCCCCGGGCGGCAGGCGGCGGACACCCCTCATGAGCGCACGACGCCGCGGCCGGCAGGCCGCGCTCTGCATGCTTTATCAATCCGACCTCTCGGGGGACACCGCCGAGCAGGCGATCGAGCTGTTCTTCGACGGCGAGCTGATGCGCCCGGACGCGTCCGCGGACGACGAGTTCGAGGAGCCGCCGCTGGACGCCGCCTCGCGCCGATTCGCCGAGCACCTCGTGCGCGGCGTGCGCCGGCGGATCGACGAGCTCGACGCGCTGATCCGCGCCGGCTCCGAGCACTGGCGGCTCGAGCGGATGGCGGCGGTCGACCGCAACGTGATCCGCCTCGCGCTGTTCGAGTTGCTCGACGAACCGGACACGCCGGCCGCGGTGATCCTCGACGAGGCGGTCGAGCTGGCGAAGTACTACGGCGGCGAGGTCTCGGGCGCGTTCGTCAACGGCGTCGCCGACGGCATCCGCCGCCGGCTCGCCGCGGGCGAGATCGAGCGGCGTCGCGGCTGAACGCACCGCGACCGGGATCGCATCGGAATCGTGACCGGGATCGCATCGGATCGTATCGGGGATCGTGACCGGCATCAGGGATCGCAGCGGACCGCATCGGGATCGGGGACCATCGGCCATGGGATACGACTTCAGGACCGTCGAGGAGCGCTGGCAGGCGCGCTGGAGCGAGGATCGCGTCTTCAAGGCCGTGCCGGACCCCTCGCGCGAGAAGTTCTACTGCCTCGAGATGCTGCCGTACCCCTCGGGCCGCATCCACGTCGGGCACGTCCGCAACTACGCCATCGGCGACGCCTTCGCCTGGTACTGGCGGCTGCGGGGCCGCAACGTGTTCCACCCGATCGGCTGGGACGCGATGGGCCTGCCGGCCGAGAACGCCGCGATCCGGAACGGCGTGCCGCCGGCCGAGTGGACCCTGCACAACATCGCCCAGATGAAACGCCAGCTGCAGCGGCTGGGGATCAGCTACGACTGGGACACCGAGACCGCGACCTGCGACCCGGCGTACTACCGCTGGAACCAGTGGTTCTTCCTGCGCATGCTCGAGCGCGGCCTCGCCTACCGCGCGCAGCGGAAGCTCAACTGGTGCCCGCAGTGCGCGACGGTGCTCGCGGAGGCGCAGGTCACGCCCGCGGGCTGCTGCTGGCGGCACGAGGACACCCTCGTCGAGAAGAAGGACCTCACGCAGTGGTTCGTGCGCATCACGGACTACACGCCCCGGCTGGTGGACAACCTGGCGCGGCTCGAGGAGGGCTGGCCCGAGCGCGTCCTGACGCTGCAGCGGCACTGGCTCGGCCGCTCCGAGGGCTGCCGCTTCGCCTTCGCCGTCGACGGCCCCGTCGACGGGCAGCCCGCCGCGATCGAGGTCTTCACCACCCGCGTGGACACCGTGTACGGCTGCGCCGCGGTCTTCGTCGCGGCCGGGCACCCGCTCGTGCCGCGGCTCGCCGCGGGCACCTCCCGCGAGGACGAGGTCGCGACGTTCGTCGCGGCGGAACTGGCCGCGAACGACGACCCGGAGACGCGCGAGAAGCGCGGCGTGTTCACCGGCCGCCACGCGATCAACCCGTTCAACGGCGACCGCGTGCCGATCTGGGCCGCCAACTTCGTGCTGGCCGACTTCGGCACGGGCGCCGTGTTCGCCCAGCCCGCGCACGACCAGCGGGACTTCGAGTTCGCGCGCCGCTACGGCCTCGCCCTGCGCCCGGTGATCCACGCCGACGGCGCGGCGCTCGCCGAAGGCGCGACGATGGAGGAGGCCTTCACCGAGTACGGCGTGCTCGCGAACTCCGGGCCGTTCGACGGCCTGACGAGCGCCGAGGCGCGCGTGCGGATGGCCGCCTACGCGCAGGAGCACGGCTTCGGCCGGCCGGAGACCCAGTACCGCCTGAAGGACTGGGGCATCTCGCGCCAGCGCTACTGGGGCACGCCGATCCCGGTCGTCTACTGCGACGCGTGCGGGATCGTGCCGGTGCCCGACGCCGACCTGCCGGTCGTGCTGCCGCACGTCCCGGACTGGAAGGGCCAGACGGGCAGCCCGCTCGCGCAGATCAAGGCGTTCGTCGAGACGACCTGTCCGACGTGCGGCGCGCCGGCGCGGCGCGAGACCGACACGATGGACACCTTCGTCGACTCGTCCTGGTACTTCCTGCGCTACACCGACCCGCGCAACGACGCGGCGCCGTTCGACGCCGCCCGCGCCGGCTACTTCATGCCGATCGACCTCTACATCGGCGGGGTCGAGCACGCGACGGGGCACCTGGTCTACTTCCGCTTCTGGACGATGTTCCTGCGCGACCTCGGGCTGCTCCCGTTCGACGAGCCCGCGCGGCGGCTGTTCACGCAGGGCATGGTCCGGGCGAAGTCGTACCGCTGCCCCGTGCACGACTACGTGCGCGTCCACGAGGTCGCGTTCGACGGGGAGACGCCGCGCTGCCCGCACGACGGGCAGGAGCTGACCGTCCACGTGGACAAGATGTCGAAGTCGAAGCTCAACGACTCCGACCTCGACCACCTGGTCGAGACGCACGGCGCCGACGCGGTCCGGCTCTCGGTCCTCTTCGGCGGGCCACCGTCGCAGGACCTCGACTGGAGCGAGGGCTCGATCGAGGGGACGTTCCGCTTCGTCCAGCGCATCGCGCGGCTGATCGAGCGCGTCGGCGCGGCGGTGCGCGACACCCCCGCGGACGCCGCGGGCCGCCTCGCGGCCGGCGACGCGCCGGCCGACGTGCTGAAGCTGCGGCGCACGACGCACCGCACGATCGCGCGCGTGACCCGCGACGTCGAGATCGAGTTCCAGCTGAACACCGCGATCGCGGCCCAGATGGAGCTGGTCAACGAGCTGTACCGCCAGACCGAGGGGCAGGCCGTCCCGGCGGGCTCGCCGAAGGCGGCCGCGGTCGCCGAGGCGCTGCGCGCGCTCGTCGTCCTGCTGGCGCCGTTCGCGCCGCACGCGGCCGAGGAGTTCCACGCGCAGCTCGGCGGCGCGGGCCTCGTCGCCCGCGCGCGCTGGCCCGAGGCGGACCCGGCGCTGCTCGTCGAGGACGAGGTCGTGCTCCCCGTGCAGGTGCTCGGCAAGCTGCGCGGCAACGTCACCGTCCCGCGCGGCGCGGGCGAGGACGTTGCTCGGCAAGCTGCGCGGCAACGTCACCGTCCCGCGCGGCGCGGGCGAGGACGTCGTGCTGGCGGCCGTGAAGGCGGACCCGCAGCTCGCGAGGCACCTCGAGGGCCGGCAGCTGGCCCGCGTGGTTCTGGTGCCCGACCGGCTCGTCAACCTGGTGGTGAAGGGATGAGGCCGGGCGGGGAAGGGATGAGGCGTCGCGCGGCCGGCGGATCCCGTAGGGGCGGCCCTTGGGCCGCCCTCCGGTTCGGAACGCGCGGGCTGCCCGAGACCGGAGCCGTTCCTGACGCAGGGCGGCCCAAGGGCCGCCCCTACATCGTCCCGGTCGTGCTGGTGGTCGCGGCGGCGGCCGCGTTCGTGGCGCTGCCGGGGTGCGGGTACCATCTCGCCGGACGCGCCACGACGTCCTCGTTCCTCCCGCCGACCGTGCAGTCGATCGGCATCCCGCCGTTCGGCAACCGCACGGACCGGCCGCGGCTCGACCAGCGGATCACCGAGGCGCTGGTCAACGAGTTCGTCCGGCGCGGCCGCTACCGCGCCGTGCCGACCGCGCAGGGCGCGGACGCGGTGCTGGAGGGGACCGTCGAGTCGTACCGCGAGGAGCCGGTGACCTTCACCGAGGCCGGCCGCTACTCGCGGATCCAGGTGACCGTGACGGCGCAGCTGCGGCTCGTGCAGACCTCGCCCGAGAAGGTCCTCTGGTCCCAGAACCACTTCGTGTTCGCGCAGCAGTACGACCTGCCGGCGACGCCGACCAGCCAGACCGACCGCGAGATCGTGGCCTTCGAGGAGATCGCACGCGACTTCGCGCGCTCCGCGGTGTCCTCGATCCTCGAGGGGTTCTGAATGGCCACGGCGGTGCAGCGGGGCACGCTCGCGGAGCTGCGGAAGGCGCTCGCGGGCGAGAGGTGGCCGGCGGTCGTCGTCCTCGGCGGCGACGACGCGGAGGCGCGCGACCGGGCGCTCGCCGCGATCGTCGGCGCGATCCCCGAGGAGGACCGTGCGACCGCCGTCGAGCGCTTCTCCGGCGCGCCGGTCCCGCGCATCTTCGACGCGGCCCGCACGGCGCCGCTGCTCGGCGGCCGCCGCGTCATCGTCGTCACGAACGTGGACTGGCTCGTGCCGGGCGGCGACGAGAAGGGGCAGGAGGAGCTGACGTCGTTCGTCGCGAAGGGCGCCGGCGACAACGTGCTGGTGCTCGTCGCGCCGAAGCTCGACCGGCGCCTCGGCGTCGTGAAGGCGCTGGAGAAGCAAGCCTTCGTGCTGGACTGCCCCCTGCCGCGCGAGCGCGAGATGCCGCAGTGGCTCGCGGACCGCGGCCGCGAGCGCGGGCTCGCGCTCGACCCGCGCGCGGCGCAGCTGCTCGCCGACGCGATCGGGACGGACACCGGGCTCGCCGCCCGCGAGCTGGACAAGATCGCGCTGCTCGCGCACCCGGCCGAGGGAGAACCGCCGAAGGGGGGCGTGCCCGTCGGCGCGCCGCTGGTCGAGCAGGCGCTCGGCCCGAGCCGCGCGGCCGGCGCGTTCCAGCTCGAGGACGCCCTGCTGGCGGGCGACGGCGGCGCGGCGCTCGAGGCGCTCGAGCGGCACCTCGCGGGCAGCACCGAGATGGCCATCCCGCTCCTCGGCCGCATGGCCGCCGTCGTCCGCCGCCTCGCGCTGTCGGCGGGGGTCGTGGGCCGGGGCGGGGGAGAGCAGGACGTGCAGCAGGCGCTGGGGGCGCACCCGTTCGTCGCGCAGAAGTACGCGCAGGCGGCGCGGCGCGTCGGCCCGCGCGCCGAGCGCGCGCTGGCGGCCTGCGTGGCCGCGGACGGCATGCTCAAGTCGGGACGGGACCCGCGCGCCGCGCTGACGCGGATCGTGCTGGCCCTCTCGACCCGCTGACGTCGCGATGGATGTGGGGGCGGGGCTTTGCCCCGCCCGGGTGGGGCGCAGCCCCACCCCTACTGGCTCAGGGGCGGCCTCCCGCGCCGCGGGACGGCCGCCCGCCTGAAACGAAGACGTTGGGAGGCCCCGTGAAGACGCACGAGACGATCGTGGTCGTGGACTTCGGCAGCCAGGTGACGCGCCTGATCGCGCGGCGCGTCCGCGAGACCGGGGTCTACGCCGAGATCGTCGCCCCCGCGAAGGCGGCGGAGCGGATCAAGTCCCCCGAGGTGAAGGGCATCATCCTGTCCGGCGGCCCCTCGTCGGTCTACGAGCCGGGCGCGCCCACGGTCCCGGACGACGTCCTGAACGCGCCGCTGCCGCTGCTCGGCATCTGCTACGGCATGCAGCTGCTCGTCCACCGCACGCCCGGCGGCCGTGTCGAGCAGGCGCAAGAGCGCGAGTTCGGCCGCAACGAGCTCGAGCTGACCGACGCCTCCACGCTGCTCGCCGACTGGCCCTTCCGGAGCGTGGTCTGGATGAGCCACGGCGACAGCGTGATGGAGCTGCCGCCGGGGATGCGCGTGGCGGCGCGGACCGACAGCGCGCCGTTCGCCGCGGTCGAGGACCCCGAGACCCGGCGCTACGGGGTGCAGTTCCACCCCGAGGTCCGCCACACCGAGCACGGCCACCTGCTGCTGCGCAACTTCTGCCGCCACGTCTGCGGCTGCTCGGGCGAGTGGACGATGGCCGCGTACGAGCAGGAGGCGATCGACGAGATCCGCGCGCGCGTCGGCCCCGACGAGCGCGTGATCTGCGCGCTCTCCGGCGGCGTGGACTCGTCGGTCATGGCCCTGCTCGTCCACCGCGCCATCGGCGACCGGCTGAAGGCCGTGTTCGTCGACACCGGCATGCTGCGCAAGAACGAGGCCGAGCAGGTCGTCGGCACGTTCAAGGGGCGCTACCGGCTGCCGGTGGAGGCCGTGGACGCGCGGTCCCGCTTCCTCGAGGCGCTGAAGGGCGTCGACGAGCCCGAGCTGAAGCGCAAGATCATCGGGCGCCACTTCGTCGAGGTCTTCGAGGAGCACGCGACGCAGATCGGCGGGCAGTGGCTCGCGCAGGGCACGATCTACCCCGACCGCATCGAGTCGGCGTCGATCTCCGGACCGTCCGCGACGATCAAGACGCACCACAACGTGGGCGGCCTGCCCGAACGCATGAAGCTCAAGCTGCTCGAGCCGCTGCGCTGGCTGTTCAAGGACGAGGTCCGCGCGCTGGGCGAGCGGCTCGGCCTCGACCGCGCGTTCGTCTGGCGCCACCCGTTCCCGGGGCCGGGGCTCGGCGTCCGGATCATCGGCGACGTCACCGAGGACCGGCTGCAGCGGCTGCGCGACGCGGACGCGATCTTCCGCGAGGAACTGGAGCGCTCGGGCTGGATGCAGAAGACCTCGCAGGCGTTCGCCGTCCTGCTGCCGGTGAAGACCGTCGGCGTCATGGGCGACGGTCGCACCTACGAGGAAGTCATCGCGCTGCGCTCGGTGGACACCGACGACTTCATGACGGCGGACTGGTCGCGGCTGCCGCAGGACCTGCTGGCGCGCGTGGCCGGCCGCATCGTCGGCGAGGTGCGCGGCATCAACCGGGTCGTGTACGACATCACGTCGAAGCCCCCGGCCACCATCGAGTGGGAATGACGCCGTAGGCTCGTGGGGGCGGGGCTCCGCCCCGCCCGTGATGTGGATGTGGGGCTTCGCCCCTCTTGCGATGTGGGGGTGGGGCTTCGCCCCACCCGGGCGGGGCAAAGCCCCGCCCCCACATTCCCAACACAGCGAAGCCCCATCCCCACATCGGGCGGGGCGAAGCCCCGCCCCCACACCCTCCCGGCCGGCGCGAGGTACAATCCCGCATGCCTGCCCGCTTCGTCCACCTGCACAACCACACCGAGTTCTCGCTGCTCGACGGCGCGCAGCCGATCAAGAAGCTCGTCGCGCGCGCGAAGGACCTCGACATGCCGGCGGTCGCGATGACCGACCACGGCAACCTCCACGGCGCCGTCCCGTTCTTCCTGAAGTCGGTGGAGAAGGAGATCAAGCCGCTGATCGGCTGCGAGCTGTACCTCGCTCCCGGCTCGCGGTTCGACAAGGCCCCCGGGCCCCCCGGCAGCAAGCCGTACTTCCACCTGCTCTGCATCGCCGAGAACCAGGCCGGGCTGCGCAACCTGATGAAGCTCTCCTCGATCGGCTTCCTCGAGGGCTACTACTACCGGCCGCGCGTCGACCGCGCCGTCCTCAGGCAGCACGCCGAGGGCCTGATCGCGCTGACGGCCTGCATGTCGGGGGAGGTCCCGGCCTCCGTGCTGAAGGGGAACCCGCAGGCCGCGCGCGAGGCGCTCGCGACCTACCTCGACATCTTCGGCGCGGGGAACGTCTACCTCGAACTGCAGGACCATCGCATCGAGGGCCAGGACAGGATCAACCGCGAGCTGGTCCGGATCGCCGGCGAGACGGGCGTCAAGCTGGTCGCGACCAACGACTGCCACTACCTCCACGAGGACGACCACGAGGCGCACGACGTCCTGATCTGCATCGGCACCGGCCGGAAGGTCGACGACCCCGACCGGATGAACTACAGCCACGACCACTACTTCAAGTCCGAACAGGAGATGCTCGAGCGCTTCGACTGGATCCCCGAGGCCGTGTACAACACGGTCGAGGTCGCCGAGCGCTGCCAGGTCAAGATCGACACGTCGCAGCACCACGTGCCCGACTTCCCGGTCGGCCCCGGCGAGACCATCGAAAGCCACTTCCGCGCCAAGGCGCGCGAGGGCTTCGACGAGCGCCGGAAGGTCTGGGCGGCGAAGGCGGCCGCCGGCACGCTGCGGCACACGCTCGACGAGTACGAGCAGCGCTTCGGGCGCGAGCTCGAGATGATCGTCCAGATGGGGTTCGCGGGCTACTTCCTCATCGTCTGGGACTTCATCCGGCACGCGCGCGAGGTCGGCATCCCGGTCGGCCCCGGCCGCGGCTCCGCCGCCGGCTCGCTCGTCGCGTACGCGCTCTCCATCACCGACATCGACCCGCTCGAGTACGACCTGCTGTTCGAGCGCTTTCTGAACCCCGAGCGCGTGTCCCTGCCCGACATCGACGTCGACTTCTGCTTCCGCCGCCGCGGCGAGGTCATCGACTACGTCACCCGCAAATACGGCCGCGAGAACGTGGCCCAGATCATCACGTTCGGGACGCTCGCCGCGAAGGCCGCGATCAAGGACGCGGGGCGCGCGTTGAACGTCCCGTTCGCGGAGGTCGAGAAGCTGGCGAAGCTGGTGCCGGACGAGATCGGCGTCAAGCTTCCCGACGCGATCAAGGCCGTGCCGAAGCTCGAGGAGGCGCAGCGGGACCCGGTCCTCGGCAAGGTGCTCGACATCGCGCTGCGGCTCGAGGGGCTGTCGCGCCACTCGAGCACGCACGCGGCGGGCGTCGTGATCACCCCGAAGCCCGTCACCGAGTACGCGCCGGTGCAGCGCTCGTCCAAGGGGGACGAGAGCGAGATCATCACGCAGTGGGCCAAGGACGAGGTCGAGAAGGTCGGCCTGCTCAAGATGGACTTCCTCGGCCTCAAGACCCTCACGCTGATCACGGACGTGCTCGACCTGATCCGCGCCGAGGGGAAGGAGCCGCCGGACCTCGAGCACCTGCCGCTCGACGACCCGAAGACGTACGAGCTGTTCTCGCACGGCGACACCTCCGGCGTGTTCCAGTTCGAGTCGTCGGGAATGCGGGACATCCTGCGGCGGCTGCACCCGGAGCGCTTCGAGGACCTGATCGCCCTGAACGCGCTGTACCGGCCGGGCCCGCTCGGAGCGGGCATGATCGACGACTTCGTCCAGCGCCGGCACGGCAAGGTGAAGGTCGTCCACCTGCACCCGATGCTGAAGGACGTCCTGGAGGAGACGTACGGCGTCATCGTCTACCAGGAACAGGTGATGAAGATCGCCTCGGTGATGGGCGGCTACACCCTCGGGGGCGCCGACCTGCTCCGCCGCGCGATGGGCAAGAAGAAGGCCGAGGAGATGGCGAAGCACGCGTCCATCTTCGAGAAGGGCGCGGCCGAGCGCGGCGTCCCGGCGGGGGACGCGCAGCGCATCTTCGAGCTGATGGCGCACTTCGCCGGCTACGGGTTCAACAAGTCGCACAGCGCCGCGTACGCGCTCGTCGCCTACCACACGGGCTACCTCAAGGCGCATTACCCCGTCCACTTCATGGCCGCGCTGCTCACGTCCGAGATGAGCAACACGGACAAGCTGACCGAGTACATCGCCGAGTGCCGCGCGATGGGGATCGCGATCAACGGCCCGGACGTCCACGCGTCGCGGCGCCTGTTCTCGGTCGAGGGGAACGCGATCCGCTTCGGGCTCGAGGCGGTGAAGGGCATCGGCGAGGGCGCGGTGGACGCGATCCTCGACGCGCGCGCGCGCGTCCCGCGCTTCGGCTCGCTCGACGAGTTCTGCCGCGAGGTGGACCGCAAGGCGCTCAACCGGCGCGTGCTCGAGGCGCTCGTGAAGTCGGGCGCGCTCGACGCGTTCGGGGACCGCGCGCGCCTGTGCGCCGGCATCGAGGGGGGGCTCGACCGCGCCGCGCGCGCCGCCGAGGACCGGAACAGCGGGCAGGCCTCGCTGTTCGGCGGCGGGGACGAGTCGGCGGCGGTCTCCGTCGCGCCGCCGCTGCCGGAGGCCGCCGCCTGGTCCGACCGCGAGCGGCTCGCCGGCGAGAAGGAGTCGCTCGGCTTCTACCTCTCCGGCCACCCGCTCGAGATCGTCGCCGAGCGGCTCGCCGAGGTGACGTCGCACACGATCGCCGACCTGCGCGCCGGTGCCGAGGGGGGCGCGGCGGGCCCGGTCCTCGTCGGCGGGCTGGTCACGCAGCTCAAGAAGCGGCGCAGCAAGAAGACCGAGGAGTGGATGGCCGTCTTCACGCTCGAGGACACCGGGGGCACGGCCGAGGTCGTGGTCTTCCCCAAGGCGTTCCGCGAGTGCGGCGACAAGCTCGAGGAGGACAAGGCCGTCGTCGTGCGCGGGCGCGCCGAGGCGGGGGAGGGCACCGCCCGCCTGCTCGCCGACGCCGTCGTCCCGCTCGACGAGGCCGAGGCGCGGCCCGTGGACGGGCTGACGATCCGCTTCGGCGCGGACGCCGGCGCGGGCGTCGTCGAGCGGCTGCGGGCGCTGCTCGCCGACCACCCGGGGCAGGTGCCCGTCTTCTTCGAGGTGCACCGGCCGGGCGAGTTCCGCGCCGTGCTCGCCGCGGAGGACCGCCGCGGCGTGCGCGCGGACCGCGCGCTGTGCGCCGCCGTCGGCGCGATCCTCGGCCCGGGCGCCGCGCGCCTCGGGCGGCCCACCGCGGGCTGAGCGAACACCGTGGGGCGGGGCTCGGCCCCCACACAGTTGTGGGGGTGGGGCTCCGCCCCACCCGGGCCGCGCGCAGCGCGGCAACGACTCGCGGCGCGCGAGCCGGGCCGGGCAGAGCCCGGCCCCCACGAGCGTGGTACGCTTCGGCGTTCGCCTGTGGAGGTCCCATGGAACGCCATCTCTTCACGTCCGAGTCGGTCACCGAGGGGCACCCGGACAAGCTCGCCGACCAGATCTCCGACGCCATCCTCGACGCCGTCCTGGCCAACGACGCGACGGGCCGCGTGGCCTGCGAGACGCTCGTCACGACCGGGCTCTGCCTGATCGCGGGCGAGATCAGCACGACCACGTTCGTCGATTTCCAGCGCACCGCGCGGCGCATCATCGAGCGCGTCGGCTACATCGACCCGCGGTTCGGCTTCGACGCGAAGACCTGCGCGGTCCTGTCGACGATCGACGAGCAGTCGCCGGACATCGCCATGGGCGTGGACCGCGACGGCGCGGGCGACCAGGGGCTGATGTTCGGCTTCGCGTGCCGCGAGACGGACGAGCTGATGCCGCTGCCGATCACGCTCGCGCACGGCCTCTGCCGCCGGCTCGCCGAGGCCCGCCGCGCGGGCGACCTCGAGTACCTGCGGCCGGACGGCAAGGCGCAGGTCAGCGTCGAGTACGAGGGGCACAAGCCGGTCCGCGTCGCGACGGTCGTCGTCTCGACCCAGCACGAGGACTGGATCCGGATGGACCAGCTCAAGGCCGAGATCGTGGACTCGATCGTCAGGCCCGTGGTCCCCCCCGACCTGCTCGACGCGAAGACCGTCTTCCACGTGAACCCGACCGGCCGCTTCGTCATCGGCGGGCCGCACGGCGACGCGGGCCTGACCGGCCGCAAGATCATCGTGGACACGTACGGCGGCATGGGCCGGCACGGCGGCGGCGCGTTCTCGGGCAAGGACCCGACCAAGGTGGACCGTTCGGCCTGCTACATGGCGCGCAAGATCGCGAAGAACATCGTCGCCGCGGAGCTGGCCGAGCGCTGCGAGGTCCAGCTCGCCTACGCGATCGGCGTCGCGGAGCCGGTGTCGGTGCGCGTCTCGACGTACGGCACCGGGACCGTCCCCGAGCCCCGGCTCGAGGCGGCGGTGCGCGAGGTCTTCCCGCTGACCCCGCGCGGGATCATCCAGCACCTCGACCTGCGCCGGCCGATCTACCTCAAGACCGCCGCGTACGGGCACTTCGGGCGGACCGAGCCCGAGTTCACCTGGGAGAAGACGGACCAGGTCGCGGCGCTGCAGCGCAACGTCTGACCGGTACCGGCCGACGCCGCGTAGGGGCGGCCCTCGGGCCGCCCTGTCATCGTTGGCGCACCTGATCGCAACCCGTCGAGGATCATCGTAGGGCGGCCCAAGGGCCGCCCCTACACATCTTGATGTGGACGTCAGCGCGCGCGGCGCAGCAGCCCGATGCCCACCGCGAACAGCACGGCGATCGGCAGCCACGTGATCACGACCGGGTTGACGATCGCCTCGCGTCCGAGCGACGTCGAGATCGCGTGGGCGACGTAGTACGCGAACACCACCACGATCGCGATGCCGAACCCCTGCAGGCCGCCGCGGCGCTGCCAGCCCGAGACCGTGAGCGGCACCGCCACGAGGACGAGGGCGAGGGGCAGGAGAGGGAAGACCAGTTTCTCGTTCAGCCCGACGACCAGCGGCGCGGCGGGGTAGCCGGTCCGCCCGGACTGCTGCAGGTTCTTGTAGAGCCGGACCGCCGTCAGCTGGTCCGCCAGCGCGTCGCCGACCACCCAGCGGCTGCGCGCCTCGCCGAACAGCTCGGGGCTCTCCGCGAGGTCGGCCCGGTACTCCTTGAAGGCCTCGAACGAGCCGCCGTCGTCGCCGAAGGTCCGGCGCCAGCCGTTCTCGAAGACCCAGCGGTCCGCTATTCGCCTTACTTGCGCCGCTTCGATCCGTTCGACCACCCGGGCCCGCTCGAAGTCGACCCGGGTCACCGCCGGCGCGAGCAGGATCTGGCGCCGCGCGTCCCAGTCGAGGTAGTTCCAGACCCGGCTGTCTTCGCCCATCATCCAGCGGCGGCCGCTCTCGGCCAGCTCCGGGCCGACGGACTTGCCGCGGATCCGGTCCAGGGTGCGGTCCGCCTCGCGGCGCGCGACCGGCAGGACGGTCTCCTGGGCCAGCGCGTACACGCCGGCGACCAGCGCCGAGGCGGTCATCAGCGTCATCGCGATCCGGGCCGGGCCGATCCCGGCCGCCTTCAGGGCGACGATCTCGCCGGTGCGCGAGAGCGCGGTCAGGCTGATCGCGGCGCCGAACAGGGCCGCGATCGGGACGACGTAGCGCAGCTGGGTGACCAGCACGAGGCCGACGAAGCGCAGGACCTCGGTCCAGGGGAAGCTCTTCGCCTGCGGGTCCACGGCCTCGATCGCGTCCTTGAACGCGAGCGCCAGGAAGATGGTGAGCAGCACGAAGAGGACCGCGAGGACCATCTTGAGGTAGCCGATCCCGAGGAACAGGTCGAGGCGTCCGAAGACCCAGCGCCGTCCCGCGCGCCGGGGCGATCCGGTCCCGCGGCCGTCGCCGCCGACCGGCTGGGTCGCGGTCCGGTGGCTGGGGCCGACCGGGCCGTCCACGGACGGCCGCCCCGCGGACGCGCGGCGCGCCCGGCGGCCGGCCCGGAGGTCGCGCCAGGCGTCCACGAGCACCGCGCCGAGCGTCCGCGCGGCGCCCGTTTCGGCGCGGCGCAGGCGCGCCCAGAGCACGCCGCCCCAGATCGCGGCGAGGATCACCGGCATCCACGGGCCGAGCCAGACCGGGAGCTTCCCGCGCTCGCTCATGGCCCAGCCGGTCGAGAGCGCGACGTAGAAGACCAGGATGATCATCAGCGCCTGCGACATCCCGGCGAACTTGCCGCCGCGCCGCGAGCGGGCGGCGAGGGGGAAGGCCGCGAACGCGAGGCCGACCGCGGCGAGCGGCAGCGACATCCGGCGGTGCAGTTCGAGCCCGGCGCGCCGGATGCGGGCCGCGGTGGCCTGGCGCTCGCCCTCGTCCTTGGCCCGGGCGCGCTTCTCCTTGAGGAACGCGTAGCGCGCGAGCAGCGGCCCGAGCCGCATCGAGCCGGGGTCGTCGGTCGACGCCTGGCCGAAGGCCTCGAACGCGGCGTCCGCCGCGAACGGCACGGTGCACTGGTTGAAGAAGACCGTCTGGTACATCGCGGCCTTCGCCGGCTCGAAGGTGTGCCACTGGCCGTCGTCGAGCAGGACGGACCGCCGGCCGGTCTCCGGGTCGAAGTCGCCGCGGCCGCGGGTCGCGACGAGGATCTCGTTCTGCGAGCCGTCGTCCTTCTCGCGGAAGACGAACAGGCCGCGGAAGATGCGCCCCTGGGGGGACTCGGCGACGCCGCGCGCGTAGAGCACGGTGCCCGGCAGCCGGTCGTAGAAGACGCCCGGGTCGATCTCGCGGTTCAGGTCCTGCACGCGGATGATCTGGCGCATCAGGGCCCGCTCGTGGGCCCAGCCGATCGGCATCAGGACCTGCGAGCAGAGCATCCCGACGCCGGCCATGAACAGGGCCAGGACCGCGACGGGGCGGAAGATCCGCAGCGGCCCGACGGTCGAGGCCCGCAGGGCGATCAGCTCGCTCTGGGTGGCGAGCCGTCCGATGCCGACGAGGACGGCCAGCAGGACGCCCATCGGGATCGTGAACATCAGGATCCGCGGCAGCGCGGCGAGCAGGAAGCCGATCATCAGGTCGAGCGGGACGTGCTTCTCGATCGTCCGGCGGGCGAGCACGAACAGGACGTTGAGCAGCATCACGAGGCTGAAGCCCGCGATGCCGAGGAGCAGCGGCCCGCGCAGGTCCCGCAGAATGGCTCGGTCGAGCCGGCCCCAAACCGCCATCCGGGAAGATCCTCCGAAGCCCGGAAGGTAGCCCGCAAACGGCGGCGATGCAACGCTTTGGCGGCGGGGGCGCCGCCTGGGTCAATGTCCGATAATGTGGATTATGTCAAATTGCGTCTCGAATCGTAGGGCGGCCCAAGGGCCGCCCCTACGAGGGACGCGTGGTCAATGCGCGTCGGCGCCCCGCTCCGCGGCCCCGCCCAGGCTGGCCAGCCCGCCGAAGTCCTCGCGCGAGATCTCGACCCGGATCTCGGCGATGATCGACTCCAGCGTCGTGAGCAGCTCCCGCGGGTCCACGGCCTCCCGGTCGAACTTCAGACTCAGCGTGAAGTCCCGGTTCGGCGGCCGGTACTTGAACACGAACGGGCGCACCCGGGTTCCCTGCGGCGCCTCGCCGGCGCCGGCCCGCTTGCGCTCACGGACCTGGTCGCGCGTCAGCTCTTCCTCGGACACGGCCGCGACGAGCGCGAGCATCGACGGGACGTCGGGCTGCCGCACGATCTCCATCAGGGTCGACTTCGTGGAAATGTCGGCGCGCCGACATGCCTCCTTGACGACCTCCGGCATCTTCGCCAGCCCGATGATCTCGGTGATGCTCGTCCGCGACCGGCCCAGCTTGCGGGCCACCTGCTCGTGCGTGTACTGGAACTCGTCCACCAGCCGGCAGATCGCGTCGGCCTCCTCGAACGCCGTCAGGTCCCGCCGCTGGAGGTTCTCGACGAGGCTGATCTCGAGGCACCCCCGGTCGTCGACCTCGAGCTCGACGACCGGGACCATGGTCAGGCCGGCCTGCCGCGCGGCCACGAAGCGGCGCTCGCCGGCGATGATCTGGAACTTCCCCGTGTCCATCGGGCGGACCAGGATCGGCTCGAGGATCCCGCGCTCGCGCACGGAGCTGACCAGTTCCTCGATGTCCCGCATCTCGCGCCGGGGCTGCGTCGGGTTGGGCTCGATCCGGTCGATCTCGAGCATCCGGCCGACCGCGGTGGTGCGCCCCGACGTGATGTGGTCCACGAAGTGGGCGTCCGCGCGCATCCGGACGTCGGTCGGGAGACCCCTCTTGGCCATGACCAGAACCCCCGTGACGCTCAGGCCCGCTGAAGGACCTCTTCAGTCAGGCGGTAGTATTCTTCGGCCCCGCGGGACGCCGGGGCGAACGTGAAGATCGACTCCTTGTAGGCCGGCGACTCCTCCAGCCGGACGTTCTTGCTGATCCTCGTCTGGAAGACCTTCTCGCCGAAGACGTTCGCGATCTGGCTCTCGATGTCCCGCGCCAGCACCGTCCGCCGGTCGTGGATCGTGACGACGACGCCGAGGAAGACCAGGTCCGGGTTCGCCCGGAGCCGGATCCGCTCGTAGGTCTCGAGCAGGTCGTCGGTCCCCTCCAGCGCGTAGTACGACGACTGGATCGGCACCAGCAGGTGCGTCGACGCGACCATCGCGTTGACGGTCAGCATCCCGAGCGTCGGCGGGGTGTCGATCACGACGAAGTCCCACCCGCCCTTCGACGCCTGGACCTTGTCCTTCAGGCGAAAGTGCGCGTCGAGGGTGCCGGCGAGCGACGGCTCGACCTTGGCCAGCGAGAGCCGGCCGGGCGCGACGAAGAGGTTCGGCATCTTCGTCGGGCGGACGATCTCGTCCACGGTCGTGTCGGTCGTCAGGACCTCGTACATGGACTTTTCGACGCCGTCGAGGTCGATGTAGGAGATCGAGGCGTTGGCCTGCGGATCGAGGTCGATGAGGAGCGTCCGCCGTCCCTTCTGGGACAGCGCCGCCGCGAGGTTGATCGCGGTGGTCGTCTTCCCCACGCCCCCCTTCTGGTTGGCGATGGCGATGATCATCGGGGTGGAATCCTACCGCAGGACGGGCGGCCCGAGGGGCGCGCCGGGGGGAGAATCGCCTCCGGAGGCGAGAAATCGACGCTATCGGTGGTAGGGCGGCCCGAGGGCCGCCCCTACATCTCGTATTTGCCGAGTTCGCCTTCGTCGAGGGACTCGAGCCAGCGCCGGAACCGGTCGGCGTCCTGGTGTCCCTGCGTCAGGTCGATGTTCTGGGCGTCCTCGATGACCTTCTCGGAGACCCAGATCGGGGCGTCGCAGCGCAGCGCGAGCGCGATGGCGTCGGACGGCCGCGCGTCGACGTCGTGGATCTGCCCGGCGGCCTCGAGGTGGAGCGCCGCGTAGAACGTGTTGTCCTGCAGGTCGTTGATCGACACCCGGGCCAGCCGCGCGCCGAGTTTCAGGATCGTCTCGCGCATCAGGTCGTGGGTCATCGGCCGCGGCGTGCGCACCTTCTCGAGTTCGAGCGCGATGGCGTTGGCCTCGAACACGCCGACCCAGATCGGGAGCTTGGCGTCCGACAGCGGGTCGCGGAGCACGACGATCGGCATGTTCGTGATCGGATCGATCATCAGACCCTGGATCCGCATCTCGACCATTCGGACCGCCTCCCCGGGGCTAATTGCAGGCCACGGTGGACGATACGCGCCCGCCCGAGGCGCGTCAAGCCATCGCTTCGCGGGTCTCGCCGCCGTCCGCCGCGCGTTCGTCCCGTTCGCCGCGCAGGCTGACCGGGCTCGCCCAGGTGGCCTTCACGCGCACGACGTCCCCCGCCGCGAGCGGCCGCGCGGACGGGAAGTTCAGCATCCGGTTGCACGTCGTGCGTCCGGCGTATTCCTCTTCCCGGCGCCGGCTCCGGCCCTCGACGAGCACCTCGAAGGTGCGGCCGACCAGCGCCCGGTGCCGCTCCAGCTGGATCTCCCGCTGGAGCGCCTGCAGTTCCGCCAGCCGCTCGCTCTTGCGCTCCGCGGGGACGTCGTCGCGCAACATCGACGCGACGGTGTTCGGCCGCGGCGAGTACACGAACGAGAACATCTGATCGAAGCGGACGTGCCGGACCAGCGCGAGCGTCTCGGCGAACTCCGCCTCGGTCTCGCCCGGGAACCCGACGATCACGTCGGTCGAGAGCGCGACCCCGGGGTTCCACTTTCGTATCTCTTCCGCTTTCGCCAGGTACTTCTCGGCGTCGTACCCCCGCCGCATCGCCTTGAGCACGCGGGCGGACCCGCTCTGCACCGGCAGGTGGAGCGCGTCGCAGATCTCCGGGACCTCCGCCATCGCGCGCAGGATGTCTTCCGAGAGGTGCAGCGGGTGGCTCGTCGTGAAGCGGATCCGCCGGATCCCCGCGACGCGGCCGGCCGCCCGGAGCAGGTCGCCCAGGTGCGCCTTCGTGGCCGGGCAGCGCCACGCGTTGACGTTCTGCCCCAGAAACTCGACCTCGGGGTACCCCTCGCCCGCGAGCCGGCGCACCTCGCCGAGCAGCGCCTCGAGCGGGCGGCTCTCTTCCCTGCCGCGGGTCGCCGGGACGACGCAGTAGGTGCAGGTCTTGTTGCACCCCTCCATCACGGTCACGTACGCCTTCACGCGGCCGGGCTGGCGCCGCACGTTCTCGGTGCCGGCGAGGATGCTGTCCTGGTACAGCGTGGTGTCCACGATCCCGCGCCGGTCCTTCGCGCGGGCCAGGTACTCCGGCAGCTTCCCCGAGGCGCGCGGCCCGAGCACGAGGTCCACGAACGGCAGCCGGTCGCGGATCCCCTGCCCCTGCAGCTGCGCCACGCAGCCGCAGACCCCGACGATCATCCCGTCGTTCGCGGCCCGCGCGGGGCGGAGCTTCTCGAGGAACTGGTAGACCTTCTCCTCGGCCTTCTCGCGGATGGCGCAGGTGTTGAGCAGGACGACGTCCGCGTCCGGGGCCGACGCGGCCGGGGCGTAGCCCAGCCCCTCGAGCGACCCGGCCATCTTCTCCGAGTCGTGCTCGTTCATCTGGCAGCCCCAGGTCTCGATCCAGTAGGTCCCGGTCATGGCGCGTCCGTGCCCGCGAGCGCCGCCGCGAGCGCCGCGCGCGCCGCCCCGAGGTCCTCCGAGATCACGCGCGTGCCGCCGACGGCGGTCATGAAGTTCGTGTCCCCGTTCCAGCGCGGGACGACGTGCAGGTGCACATGGTCCGGGATCCCGGCCCCCGCGGCCCGCCCCTGGTTCACGCCGAGATTATAACCGTCGGGCGAGTACAGTTTGCCGAGCGCGGGCAGCGCGCGGGCCGCCAGCTCCATCATCTCGGCGCGCGCCGCCGCCGGCAGGTCCTCGAGCGCGCCGCGGTGCGCGACCGGCGCGACGAGCAGGTGCCCGCCGTTGTAGGGATAGCGGTTGAGCATCACGAACGCGAGAGCGCCGCGCAGGACGACCAGGTTCTCCGCGTCCGCCGCCGGGTCGGCGTGGACCCGGCAGAAAAGACATCCCGGCGCGTCGTCGACGCCGCCGGGACGGGAGCCGCGCGCTTCGGGGCTGGTGACCCAGGCCCGCCGCCACGGCGCGAAGAGATGGTCCATCCGACGAAGCGGCCGTCAGGCCGGGGGATCTTCGGCGCCGAGCAGGTTCTCGGAGGCCTCGAGGGCCTCGTCGTCCTCGTCCTCGTCGTCCGCGAACGGCCCCTCGTACGAGCCGCCGGGGTTGAGCAGGTCGCGCAGCTCCTTGCCCGGCTTGAAGTACGGGATCGCCTTCCCCGGGACGTCCACGCGCGTGCCCGTCTTCGGGTTGCGGCCCTGCCGCGGGCGTCTCACGCGCAGGCGGAACGAGCCGAAGCCGCGCAGCTCGATCTTGTCGCCGTCCTTGAGGGCGACGACGATCGAGTCCAGCACCGTCTGCACGGCCTGCTCGGCCTCGGCGCGCGAGAGGGTCGCCGCCTCGGCGACCCTCTCGACCAGTTCCGCCTTCGTCATCGACCCTCCGGGCCCTCGCCGGCGCCGCCGTCACGACTGCGGCGGACCCGCTCCTGCAGCTCCCGGAGCGCGTCCGAGGTGTCGCCCAGCGTGTACGACGCCGCGCGCTCCTCCGCCTGCCGCTCGGCCTGGTACTGGGAAAGCTCCTTCTCGCCGAGGTCGTCGAGCGCGCCCTTGATCGACAGGCCGATCTTGCGCTCGTCCGGCTCGGTCCTGAGGATCTTCACCCGCACCGACTGGCCCACCTGGAACTTGTCGGCCGGCTTCTCGAGCCGCTCGTGCGCCATCTCGGAGACGTGCACGAGGCCCTCGACGCCGTCGGTCAGCTCGACGAACGCGCCGAAGTCGGTCAGCCGGACGATCTTGCCCTCGAGGATGTCGCCCACGCGGTAGCGCTTGACGAACTCCTGCCAGACGTCGGGCTGCAGGTCCTTGACCGACAGCGAGAGCCGCTGGTTCTCGGTGTCGATCTTCAGGATCTTGGCCTCGACCTCCTGGCCCTTCTTCAGCACTTCCGCCGGGTGCTTGACGCGGCGGTTCCAGGTCAGGTCGGAGATGTGGACGAGGCCGTCCACCCCTTCCTCGACCTCGATGAACGCGCCGAAGTCCGCGATGTTGCGGACGACGCCGGTGATGATGTCGCCGACGCGGTACTTGTCCTGGATCACCGACCACGGGTTGGGCGTCGTCTGCTTGAGGCCCAGCGACAGGCGGCGGTTCGCCTCGTCGACCTCGAGCACGACGGCCTCGACCTCGTCGGCGACGTTGAGCAGCTTGCTGGGGTGCTTGACGCGCTTGGTCCACGACATCTCGGAGACGTGGATCAGGCCCTCGATGCCTTCCTCGAGCTCGACGAAGGCGCCGTAGTCGGTCAGCGACACCACCTTGCCGCGGACGCGCGAGAGCAGCGGGTACTTCTCGCCCGCGTTCTCCCAGGGGTCCGGCTGCAGCTGCTTCATGCCGAGCGAGACCCGCTCCTTGTCGCGGTCGAACTTGAGGATGGTCACGTCGAGCTCGTCGCCGATGTTGACCATCTCGCTCGGGTGGTTCACCCGGCCCCACGACATGTCGGTCACGTGCAGCAGGCCGTCGATGCCGCCGAGGTCGATGAAGGCGCCGTACTCGGTGATGTTCTTGACGACGCCGCGGATCCGCGAGCCCTCCTCGAGAGTCTGCAGCGTGACCTTCTTCTTCTCGGCGTTTTCCTCTTCGAGGACGTGCTTGCGCGAGACGACGATGTTGCCGCGGCGGCGGTTCATCTTGATCACGCGGACGCGGACTTCCTGGTCCTTGTACGCCTCGAGGTTCCGCACCGGGCGGACGTCCACGAGCGAGCCGGGCAGGAACGCGCGCACGCCGATGTCGACGGCGAGACCGCCCTTGATCCGGTCCTGCACCTTGCCGGCCAGGATCTCGCCGGTCTTGTACGCGTTCTCGACGCGCTCCCAGACCTTGAGACGCTCGGCCTTCTCCTTCGACAGCGGGATGTAGTCGTCGGTCTCGTCGAGCGACTCGACGACGGCCTCGACCGCGGCGCCTTCCTCGATCGGCAGGGGCTCGCCGGAGATGCTCCGGAACTCCTGCCGGCTGATCGCGCCTTCCTTCTTGAACCCGATGTCGACCAGAACGAAGTCGGCCAGAACCTTGACCACCCGCCCCTGCACGACATTGCCCTCGGTCACCTCGGACGCGGGGCTGTACTCGTCGAGCAGGGCGGCAAAGTCCAGCTCGGCGTCCGGGACGTTCCCCCGGACGGCTTCGTTCTGCGCGTTCTCGATGTCCATCACGACCTAACCTCCGTGCCGGCGAGTCTCTGGGATTAGCCGGGCGCCGTCGCGCTCCGTGCCTGACTCGCCGCCGGGCGCACCCTTCGGGTGTCCGCCCGCGCGCCCGCTGGGCGCCTTCTGTTCGTGGCGACGTGTCCCGTCGTCAACAAACGGCTGATGCTACGCAGGATAGCCGGGGCCGTCAAGGCGTTTTCGGGCGCCGCCGCGGGGCCGTCCCGCGCACGGGACGCGCCCCGCGCGGGCCCGCGGACGGCGATTTCTTCCGCGCGGCCGGCGGCGCCTCCGGGGGCGCGCCGGGGAGGCCCCCCGCCCGCGGCAGGCCCGGCACCCGCGGCTTCCGGGCGGGCCGGGCCGCGGGCGGGGCGTCCGCCCCGGTCCCGTCGCCGGCCGCGCCGGCCCCCGCGGCGTCGGCCTCGGCGCGAGCGAGCGCCTTGCGCAGCCGCGAGAGCTCCACGTCGGTGAGCGGCCGCACCTGGCCCGGCTTCAGCTTGCCGATCTTGAGCGGGCCGATCTCCAGCCGGCGCAGGCGCCGGACGGGGTGGCCGATCAGCTCGAACATGCGCTTGATCTGGTTCTGCCGGCCCTCGACCAGCGTGACGCGCAGCGTCGCGTTGTCCTCGCCGAGTTCCTCGACCGCGATCTCCGCCGGCAGCGTCCGCGACCCCTTGTCGATCATCACGCCGCGGCGCACGCGGTCGAGGTCCCGCTCCTCGGGGACCCCCTTGATCTTGACCTTGTAGACCTTCGGCAGGTGCGAGCGCGGGTGCATGACGCGGTTCGCGAGGTCGCCGTCGTCGGTGACCAGCAGCAGCCCGTCGGCGTCCCAGTCCAGCCGGCCGACCGGGTAGACGCGCACGCGGATGCCGTTGTCGCGCAAGAGGTCCGCGATCGTGGCGCGCCCCTCTGGGTCGGACAGCGTCGTGATCATCTGCCGCGGCTTGAACGCGAGGAAGTAGTGCCGCGGCGTGCCCGCGAGCCCCGTGACCTTCTTGCCGCCGACGCGGATGTCGTCGCGGTTGGGGTCGGCGTGCATGCCGAGCCGGTCGGCGCGCGCCCCGTTGACGGTGACCTTCCCCTCGAGCATCAGCTGCTCGGCGGCGCGGCGGGACGCGATCCCCGCGCGGGCGAGGATCTTCTGCAGGCGTTCCTCCGGCATCGTCAGTCCTCGCGCGGCGGCGCGGCCGCGAGGTCGCGCGGCTCGGCGTCGTCGTCCGCGGGCTCGCGCACGGCCGGCGGCGGGTCGTCCGCGCCCTCGGCCGCGGGCGGGACGCCGGCGTCCGGATCCGCGGCCGCCGGGGGTTCGGCGTCCGGATCGGCGGCGGCGGGACGTTCGGCGTGGGGTTCCGCGGCCGCCGGGACCTCGGCGTCGGGTTCCGCCGCCGGGAGTTCGGCGTCGATGTCGAGGGGACCGTCGCCGAGCGGCTCGAACTCGCCCGGCGGGAAGAGGTTGCCCTGCGCCACGACCTGCGTCCCGAACCCCTCGACCGGCGGCAGGTCCTCGAGGCTGTCGAGGCCGAAGTGGAGCAGGAACTCGCGCGTGGTGCCGTAGAGGATCGGCCGGCCGACGACGCGCTTGCGGCCGACCATCCGCACGAGCTGGCGCTCCATCAGCGTGCGCAGCGCGTACGACGGGTCGGTGCCGCGGATCTCCTGGATCTCGGGCGCCGTGATCGGCTGGCTGTAGGCGACGATCGCCAGCACGTCGAGCGCGGCGGGCGTGAGCCGCTTCTGGTTGCGGAAGCGGAACAGCGTGCGCAGCGGACCGGCCAGCTCCGGGCGCGTCACGAGGCGCCAGCCGCCCGCCACCTTCTCGATCTTCATGCCCCGGCCGGGGCGGTCGAGGCCGCGCGCGAGCGCGTCGAGCGCGCTCTCGATCGTCGGCGCCGCCGCGCCGGGCAGCGCGACGCGCATCTCCTCGAGCGAGAGCGGCTCGGTGGACGCGAACATCAGCGCCTCGAGCGTCGCGGCGATGTCCTGCAGCTCGGCGTCCGTCACCGCGGCGGCGACGGCCTCGCCGGCCGCGTCGCCGGCGGCGCCGTCCTCGCGCGCGAGTTCCTGCTGCTCCGCGTCGTCCCCCTCGCCGGGGCCGACGCCGTTCTCCCAGTCGGTCACTCCGCGATCTCCCCTTCGGGCCCGCCGTCCTGCGGGGCGGGCGGGCGCGGGGCGCCCTTCTCGAGCCGGATGTCCTCGCGCGGCGCGTCCTGGTACACCTCGACGTGGCCGAGCCGCACGAGCTCGAGCAGCGCGAGGAACAGCCCGATCCGCTCGACGCGCGTGCGGCAGGCCGCGGCGAGCGTGCGGAACGACAGCACGCCGCCGTCGTGGAGCGCCTCGCCGAGCTTCTCGACGATGCGCTGCATCAGGTCCTGGACGTTGAAGTCCTCGCGCCGGATGACCTCGACGCGGTTCTCCGCCTCGAGCTGGCGGACGACGCGCTCGAACGCGCGCACCAGGTCCGTCAGGTCGACCTTGATCGTGAACTGCCCGGCCAGCTCCGGCGGCGGCGGCCCGGGCCGCACGAACACGAGGTCGCGCCCGCTCTCGAGCGCCGCGAGCGACTCGGCCGCCTTGCGGAACATCTCGTACTCGAGCAGCTGCCGGGTCAGCTCGGCGCGCGGGTCCTCGGCGGCCTGGCCCTCCTCGCCCGGCTCGGGCGGGAGCATCAGCCGGGACTTGATGTGCGCGAGCGTCGCCGCCATCACCAGGTACTCGGACGCGACCTCGAGGTCGAGCCGCCGCATCGCGTCGAGGTACGCGTTGTACTGCCGCGCGATCACCGCGATCGGGATGTCGAGGATGTCCATGTCCTGCGACCGCACCAGGTGCAGCAGCAGGTCGAGCGGCCCCTCGAACTGGGGAAGCGAGACCTCGAGCGAACTCCCGGCGCGGGGGGTGGTCCCCTCCTCCGGGATCTCGCCCTCGGTCGCGGCGCGATCGAGAAGACGCATGTCGGACGGCGTTTCGGACACCTCGGGGGGCCCCTCCGGCGCGGCGCAAGACCGAAGACAGTACCACCGCGGCCGCGGTCCCGCATAGGGGCGAGGGCGGCGGCTACCGCGCCTTCAGCGCCCGGCAGACCATGCGCGAGACGCGCGCGCCCATCTCCCAGACCATCTCGCGGCGCGCGCGCAGCACGGGGTCGATCGGCACGCGCTCGGTGGCCGCGCTGGTGTGCGCGCGGTACGACTTCTGCTGCCGCCGCGCGGGGTCGTCCCCCGCCGCGACCGCGACGTCGTACTGCGCGTCCACGCGGTGCAGGATCCCGGGCTTCTCGCGGTTCGTCATCGGGTCCCAGACCGGCGCGCCGCCCGGCTCCTGCTTCTCGCGCCAGAGCCCGACGACGACGCGGATCTCGAGCGCGACGGGCGTGGTGTCGTCGGCGGGGTCGACGATCACGACCGGGCAGTCCTCGTCGCGGATGAGCACGAGCGCGAGCTCGCGCTCGACGGCCGCGCGCGAGGAGTCGGGCGCGCCCTGCGCCTCGACGACGAGCCGCGCGCGCGGCATGTCCGCGGCGCCCGGCGGCGGGGGGAGCGGCGGCGGCGGCGGCGCCTGCGCGCGGCCGGGGGCCGCCGCGAGCGCGACGGCGGTCAGCGCGGCGGCGAGCCACGCCGCCGCGCGCGGAGCACGGTGTTCCACGTCAGCCCTCGCGCCCGTCGCGGAAGACGAGACGGACCATCCCGAGCGAGACGACGTCGCCGTCGCACAGCGGCGCGCCGCGGCCCTGCAGCAGCCGGATCCCGTTGACGAACGTGCCGTTCAGCGCGCCCGACTCCTCGGCGAGGTACCACAGCCCGTCCTTCTGGTTCAGGCGGGCGTGGCGGCGGCTCACCGAGCGCTTCGTGTCGAGCGGGCCGAGGTCGATCTCGGGCTGGATCTCGGTGACGGGGTCGTAGCGCCCGATCAGCATCTCCGCGCCCTGCAGCGCGAAGACGGCGGAGCCGTCCTCCTGCACGAGGCGCGACGGCCGCGCCGCCGCCGACGGCGCCGGCGCCTCGGGCGCGACGGGCTCGGCCGTGCCGGTGGCCGGCCCGGTCGCCGCGCGCGCGAGGCGGCCCTCGACCCGCTCGATGCGGGCCGCGAGCTGCCGCAGCAGCCGCAGCGCGACCTCGGGATGGCTCTTGACCATCCGGTCGAACGTCGAGGGCCCGAACTCCAGCACCTCGCAGTCGTCGATCGCGTCCGCGTCCGCGGCGTAGGGCCGCCCCTCGAGCAGCGAGCCCTCGCCGAAGATGTCCCCCTTCTCGAGGCGCGCGATCTCGACGGGGCCGCCGTCGGAGGTGCCCGGCCGCGAGAGCCGGACGCTCCCCGACTGGACCACGAACAGGCAGGCCCCCGGCTCGCCGGCGGCGACGATGCGTTCGCCGGCGCGGTAGGTCACCGTGAGTGCCCTGATCGTGTCCGAGGCCATCCGCTAAGTCCTGTCCACCGTTGAATGTAGGCGCGCCGTGGGACGGGGGTCAACGCGCCCCGGGGAGCGCCCCGAGGCCGGCCAGCGCCGCGGCGGCCTCGTAGCGGACCTCCTGGGTCGGGTCGTCCTTCGCGATCGCGGCGAGGATGTCGTTCCCCCCGCGGATCCGCCCCGAGCCGAACTGCTTCACGGCGACCCGGCGCACCTCCGGCGCGGGGTCCGTGCGGGCGAGCCGGACGATCGCCTCGCGCACGGCCTTGCCCAGCTCGTCCTCCTCCGGGATCCGGCCGGGCAGCGTGCGGCGGGTGTCGAAGCGGCCGCGCTGCAGCCCGAGCCCGAGCGCGGCGACGGCGCGCGAGCGCCGCAGCGAGCTCGCGTCGGTGACCCGCTCGAGCAGGGCCGGCGCGAGGTCGCGGTCCGCGACCCCGAGTTGGGCGGCCTGGTCGAGCGCGAAGTCGATCAGCCACGGGTTCACGCCCGCGAGCCAGCCGCCGATCGACGCGACGCCGGCCGTGGTGTCGGCGCCGTCCTGGTACGAGACGATCTGGCGCACCGCGTCGAGCAGCGCCTCGGCGCCCTCGGGCGGGACCGGGATCTTCGCCGCGTACCCGCCGGCGGGCACGAAGAGGCCCTGCTTCACGATGTCCCCGTCGAGGTCGGTGTAGGGCGCCAGCACGAAGACGGCCTGCTCCCCCGCCTCGGCCCGGAACGGCGGGGTGCCGGGCGCGCGCCCGAGGTTCGGGCTGCGGTAGGCGACCGTCAGCCGGCCCGGCACGCCCCGTCCCCGGAAGGTCTCCTCGACGGCGATGTGGACCTTGGACTCGGCGTCCACGACGCGGCCGAGCACCACGAGCGGCCCTTCCTTGAGCCGTCCCGCGAGTTCCACCCCGTCGTCCGGGCGGAAGGCGTCCGCGTCCCGCTCGGCGGAGCGGGCGCCGGCCGGGGCGAGCGCGAGCAGGGCGAGCGTCAGCGCCGCGAGGGGCCGCTGCGCGCGCCGAAGGCCGCGCCGAGCAGCGCGAAGCCGCCGGTCACCAGCCAGACCATCAACTGCATGCGAGGTTCGGCGTTCTGCCACAGGGTCACCGGGTTCGAGTCGAAGCCGCCGGGCCTGTCGGGGAGCAGCGTCAGGAGCGCGAAGCTGGCGAGCAGTCCCAGCAGCGCGCCGGCGGCGGCCCCGAGGAGCATACGCCCCGGGGGGACGCCCCCCAAACGCGACGAACGCCGCACCTCGGCGTCCCCGTACGACGCCGCGTCTTCGGAGGGGGCGGGGTCGGCGGCGGCGGCGTAGTCGCTGCCGAGCGAGGCGAAGGTCGGCGACACGGGGCCCGAGAGCAGCGCGTCCAGGTCCGGTTCGCCCGGCGGCGGGGCCGCCACGGCGGAACGGGCGGCGGCGGGCCCGGCCGCGGGTGCGGCGACGTCCGGCCCGGCGGGCCCGGCGCCCGCGAGAGAGTCGGCGCGTGCGAAGGGGTCGGCGAGCGACGGGACCGGCCCGCCGAGGTCGAGATCGTCGCCGGCGTCGAAGGCCGGGCCCTCGAGCGTCGGCTCGGGCTCGCCGCCGAAGTCCGCGCGGCCCGCCGACACGGCGGCCCCGGCGGAGGACCGGAACGGGCGCGGCCGGGCGGGGGGCGGGTACGTCCCGGCGGCGACGGCGATGTACCGCCGGCGGGCGCCGAGGCTCACGGCGCGATCTCCAGGCGCACGGTCAGGCGGAACAGCCGGGTCGTGCCGTCCGGCAGCTCGACTTCGAGCGGGACCAGCAGGTCCTGCGCCTCGCCCGGGACGAGCCGCGTCGGGACGACCGACTCTTCCTGGAACAGCGCGTCGTCCGGCCCGACCTCGACCGCCACCGGCGCCGCCGCGGTCACCGCGGCCCGGCTCGCGGCCGCGGCGCGCCCGGGGGCCGCCGGGGGGGGCCCGCCGAACACGCCGTCGAGGTCGTGGACGTCGATCTTCTGGGTGCGCCCGCCGGGGGGCAGCACCGGGGCCGGGAAGGCGACGCCGAGGACGTCGTCCTCCTCGGCGCCGCGGGCCGCGGGCGCGGGCGCCGCGGGGGCCGCCGTCCGGGGCGGCGCGATCACGGGGGTGGCGATCGTCGGGGCCGGCGCGGAGGGCGCGACGGCCGCCGCGGCCTCGGAGCGCGGGAGCAGGTCCTCGAGGCTCACCTCCCAGGCGGACGCGCTCGCGGACGCGGCCGCCGGGGCCGGCGCGGGAGCGAGAGCGGGAACGGGCGCCGGCGGCGGGACCGCCGCGGCGGCCGGGGCGGCCGGGATCGCGAGGTCGTCGTCGAGCGTGAACGGCGACGGCGACGGCGACGGCGCGGGCGGCGGCGGCGGCTGGCAGAAGGCGCTGGCACGGGCGAAAGCGTGGGAGGACGCTTGAGAGATT
>JADHED010000802.1_pt1 | contig 31875 bp, 24 predicted proteins | sample 8952041 | NCBI WGS metagenome assembly JADHED01 (sample SAMN16124423, study PRJNA663239) | bioreactor sludge metagenome | isolation source: sludge (control) | place: India:Bengaluru | collected 2018-09-08
ATCCTCCTCGATACCATTTTGCTGAACGGCATTATCAGCCCCCCCAGCGTCACTAGCCTCAGCCCTGCCAGCGGCGGCAGTGGGACCAGCGTGGCTGTCACGGGCACCAATTTCACCGGGGCCACTGCGGTCACTTTCGGTGGGACTGCCGCCAGCAGCTTTACCGTCAACTCTGCCACCTCCATCACGGCGACCGCACCGGCGGGCTCGGGCACAGTAAACGTGCGCGTCACCAACCCGGCCGGCACGAGCAGCACCGGCGCGGCCAACCAGTTCGTCTATCTGACTGCCCCGGGCGCGCCGACGGGGGCCACGGCTACGGCAGGGGATGCTCAGGCCACGGTGAATTTCACGGCACCGGCCTCGAACGGTGGCACCGCCATCACCACGTATACCGCCACCGCGTCGCCGGGCGGGGCCACCGGTAGCTGTGCGGGGCCAGCCGCCTGTGCGATCACGGTGACAGGCCTGACCAATGGCACGGCCTACACCTTCACCGTCACGTCCACCAACGCCATCGGCACCGGCTCGGCTTCGACGGCATCCAGCGCCGTGACGCCCAAGGCACCGCAAACCATCACCTTCGGCAATCCCGGTGCACAAAACTTCGGCACCTCCCCCACCCTGACCGCCTCCACGAGTTCAGGGCTGACGCCGACATTCAGTTCCAGCACGACGGGGGTGTGTACCATCACTTCAGGCGGTACGCTGACTTTCGTCAGCGCGGGCACTTGTACCATCAATGCCGATCAGGCCGGGAATGCTTCTTTTCTGGCGGCTTCGACCGTGACGCAGAGTTTCAGCGTCACCGCGGTTGCACCTGGCGCACCCACCATCGGCACCGCAACGGCCGGTGACGGGCAGGTCAGCGTGACCTTTTCGGCACCCGCATCGAACGGTGGCGCAGCAATCACCAGCTATACCGTAACCTCCAGCCCCGGGGGATTCACCGCCGTGGGCGCGTCCAGCCCCCTCACGGTCACCGGCCTGACGAACGGCACGGCTTATACGTTCACCGTTACCGCCACCAACAGTGCAGGCACGGGCAACGCCTCATCGGCTTCGAACTCGGCCACGCCCAAGGGGACGCAGACCATCACGTTTGCCAATCCCGGGGCGCAGAACTTCGGGACTTCGCCAACCCTGTCGGCCACCTCGGATGCCGGACTCACCGTGACCTTCAGCTCCAGCACGACCGGGGTCTGCACGATCACTCCCGGCGGCGCACTCACCTTCGTCTCCAGCGGGACCTGCACCATCGATGCCGACCAGGCAGGCAATAGCGCTTATCTGGCGGCGGCCACCGTGTCACGTTCGTTCACGGTCAACGCCATCGTCCCTGGCGCGCCCTCCATCGGGACTGCGACGGCAGGAGACACACAGGCCTCGATTACGTTTACCGCCCCCGCGTCGAGCGGCGGTTCCAGCATCACCGGGTACACCGTCACCGCCAGCCCGGGCGGAGCTACCGGCACCGGTGCCGCCAGCCCGATCACCGTCACCGGCCTCACCAACGGCGTGTCCTACACGTTTACGGTCACGGCGACCAACAGTTCCGGCACAGGCCCTGCCTCGGGCGCCAGTAACTCGATCACCCCGGCATCGCCCCAGACGATCACGTTCAGCAACCCGGGCGCGCAGAATTTCGGCACCGCCCCAACCCTGTCGGCCACCTCGGATTCAGGACTCACCGTGACCTTCACTTCCAGCACGACGGGAGTCTGTACCGTCACCTCCGGCGGTGCGCTGACCTTTCTGTCCGCCGGGACCTGTACGATCAACGCAGACCAGGCTGGCGATTCTTCCTATCTGGCCGCAACACAGGTCAGCCGGTCGTTTACGGTGAATGCTGTCGTTCCCGGCGCGCCCACCATCGGTACGGCAACGGCAGGGAATACGCAGGCCAGCGTGACATTCTCGGCACCAGCATCGAACGGCGGTGCTTCCATCACCGGGTACACGGTCACCTCCTCCCCGGGCGGGATTACCGCTACGGGTGCGGCCAGCCCTATCGTCGTCACCGGGCTGACCAATGGCACGGCCTACACCTTCACTGTCACAGCGACCAATAGCGCAGGCACAGGCAGCGCTTCATCGGCCTCCAATTCCGCCACGCCCAACAACAATCTGCCCGGGGCTCCCACGGGCGTTTCAGCCAGTGGCAGCAACGCCCAGGCCAGCATCACGTTCACCCCGCCGGCACACATCGGCGGCAGCGCGATTTCGTCCTACACCGTGACCGCCAGCCCGGGCGGCGCGACGGCCAGTGGAACCGCCAGCCCGATCATCGTCACCGGACTGACCAACGGCGTGGCCTATACGTTTACCGTCGTGGCGACCAACAGCTACGGCGATGGTCCGGCTTCCACGCCAAGCGCCGCAGCGACGCCTGCGGCCATCGCCCCGAACGCGCCGACAGCCGTCAGCGCTACGGCAGGTGACGGACAGGCAACGATCAGTTTCACCCCGCCCACGTCCAACGGAGGCTCGGCCATCACGGGCTATACCGTCACAGCCAGTCCCGGTGGTGCCTCCATCACGGGGGCATCCAGCCCGGTCATGTTGAGCGGTCTCACCAACGGCACCACCTACACCTTTACCGTGACAGCGAACAACGCGATCGGCAGCGGCACACCTTCTGCTCCAAGCAATGCCGTCACACCCTCCGAACGGCGCGCCGACCCAACACAGGACCCGACCATAAGAGCCATTGCGAGCCATGAGCGCGAAACCCTGAGACGCTTTGCCTCGGCGCAGATCGGCAACTACATGCAACGCCTGGAGATGCTGCACACGAACGGTAATCGCACCGGTGGCATGGGCACGGCATTCACCGCGGGCCGATCACGCCTGCGCGGCGCAGGGATCGAAGATCAATCGCGGAAGCATTTCAACGCCAACATGCCACGCGCAATGCAATTCCGCACCCCCGAGATCGTGGCCACCCAAGGGGATCTCGCCATTCCAGACCTGGCCACGGGCACCGGCAACAACCAGGCTGGGCTGCTGTCCGGGCTGCTCAATAACGTCGTGGTGCCGGCCGCCAAAACTGGCAACCTCCACCTGAACGTCGCATCGCTGATGGCCAATGAAGTCCCGGCGGCGGATCAGGAAAGCGCCTTCAAGCTTTGGGGGGCCGGGTATGTACGCATCGGCAAGCGTGGCCAACAACAGGGTTCCGAGTCGATTGACTATTCCACCGATGGCGTCAGCTTTGGCGCAGACCGGCGCTTCATGCCCAACCTGACGCTCGGGATCGGCGTCGGATATGCGCGCGACAAGTCAGACATCGGGAACGAAGGCAGCGAAAGCACCTCATCGGGCAACAGCATCGCCCTGTATGGCAGCTACCAGGCCAGTCCATCCGTCTTTATTGATGGGCTGCTGGGTTACAGCACGCTGGATTTCGAATCCGACCGGTACGTCAGCGCTGCCAATGACTTTGCCCGGGCGGAGCGCTCCGGTCGGCAGATATTCGGCTCGGTTTCTTCAGGGTATGAATATCGGAACCGGCACATGCTGTTTTCACCTTATGCCCGCTACGACTTCTCGCTTGATCGGCTCAACGCCGTGACCGAAACCGGCGCGGGCGTCAACGCACTGCATTACGGCAGCCAGTCCTCCACGGCACAGGCACTTTCCCTCGGCATGCGCGCGGAGTCGATGATTGAGACCGGGTTCGGGTTATTCATGCCACGCGGACGGCTTGAATACCAGCGCCACTTTGAAGGTGGCGGCAATGCCTCGCTCGCCTATGCAGACCAACTTGGCACCACCTACTCGCTGGCCGCCGCCAACCGCGACTCCAACCGCCTGATGCTCGGGGCGGGTGGTGGTCTGTTGCTCGATAACGGGCTGAACCTGGAACTCAACTACCAGTACATGCATTCGAACCAGAGCGAGCACAGCCACGGCCTGTTCTTCGGTATCTCCAAGATGTTGGGCGGCAAGTAAAAATTAAGTCGAACCTGCTCATGTACCCGGCATGGCCTGGTTCACGGAACCATGTCGGTCAGGCCGTCATCGGGAAGTCGCCCAACGTACGATCTCCTGCGCCCCCATGGCGCCCGACTGACGCGCCACTTCCCGGCCGTTTTTGAACAACACCAGGGTAGGGATACTGCGAATGCCGAACTGCGCAGCAAGCTGCTGCTCATCTTCGGTATTCACTTTGGCCAGCCGCACGCGTGGCTCCAAGATGCTCGCCGCCTGGACGAACGCCGGCGCCATCGCCTGACACGGCCCACACCACGGTGCCCAAAAATCCACCAGCACCGGAATATCGCTGCGCGTCACGTGGGTCATGAACGCACTCCCACGTAACTCGACAGGATGTGCATCAAATAGCGGCCGGTGGCACTTGCCACAGTTGGGCTGCTGGCCGAGCCGGGCGGCGGGCACACGGTTGACGGCCTGACAGTGGGGGCAAACAAGGTGCATAGATTCCATGGTGCGCAAAGCCTTCATCAATCATGTTGTTATTAGATGCAGGCATACGCTGGGATTTTCAAGACTGCCTATTGGTCTCTTTTTGAAGTTTAGGTTTACACTGACTGCTTACGACGATCGGGGATCGCAACAGGCAATGAATCAATTTCATCTCCGGCCAAGCCGCTTCATTTCTCTACTGAGATCAAGGCTTGAGGCCGCCGTGACCTCCCCCAAGCCGCTGGGGATCAGCATGGTGATCGCCATATTGCTCACGCTCATTGCGTTGCTGATCAGACTCGTCATGGCGCCGGTCGAGGCAGGGTTGCAATACCTGACATTCTTCCCTGCCGTCACCCTTGCAGCGATTCTGGGTGGATATCGTGCAGGCCTTGCGTCTGCGGTATTGGGTGCCTTGTTGGCCACGAGCATGTTCACAGCGCCATACGGGTGGTTCACGGCATCCGACTTCAGCGCTTCAGCCTGGTCCAACCTGGTATTCCTGACCGAAGCCGCGATCATCTGCGCTGCCATCGAAACCTTGCAGCGCACGCTCAGCCGACAGAACATGTTCCTGCGGGCATCGCAAGAGGCCGAAAGGCTCTTGCTGCGACACAAGGCCGTCCTTGAGAGCACGCTGGATGGTTTCTGGGTGACCGATCTGCAAGGCAATCTGCTGGAAGTCAACCAGTCCTATGCCAGCATGATGGGATATGAAGTCCCGGAGCTTCTGGGCAAGCATATTCGTCAGTTCGAGGCAGATGAAACAAACGCGGACATAGAACAACACATCAGGCACATCGTCGCCAAGGGAGGAGACCGTTTCGAAACGCGTCACCGCCATAAACTGGGGCATCTCGTCGACATTGAAGTCTCCGTGAACTACATTGAAGAGCACCAGCACCTCTTCGCGTTTTTCCGGGACATCTCAGCCAGAAAGCGGGCAGATGAGGAGCTGCGGATTGCCGCCGTCACCTTTGAAACCGATGCGGCCATCATGATCAACGATGCCGATGGCAACATCCTGCGCGTCAATCAGGCTTTCGAAAAAATTACCGGATATGCCGCATCTGAGGTCATCGGCCAGAACCCGCGGATACTGAGTTCAGGCCGTCATGAGAAATCCTTTTATGACGGCATGTGGTCTGACTTACTCACGAAAGGGTCTTGGTCAGGAGAGGTCTGGGATCGACGAAAAAATGGCGAGGTCTATCCGAAGTGGCTCACCATCACCCAATTGCGCAACCCGGATCAGAACGTGACGGGCTACGTTGCCCTCTTCAGTGACATCAGCGAACGAAAACAAGCAGAGGAAGAAATACGCAACCTGGCGTTTTACGATCCGCTGACACGTTTGCCCAATCGCCGACTGCTGCTGGATCGCTTTCACCAATCACTGCACAGTTCCGAACGCTCACAACAGTACGGCGCGATTCTGTTTCTCGACATGGACAAGTTCAAGGTCCTGAACGATACGATGGGCCACGATTTCGGGGATCTCATGCTGATCGAAGTGGCAGAACGGATAGGCGAGCTTGTTCGGGACGTCGATACGGTCGCCCGTATTGGCGGCGACGAGTTCGTGGTGCTGCTCGAAAACATGGGCGATTTGGCTGACGATGCTTCCAACCGCGTGGCGCTCGTCGCGGAGAAAATTCGCGCCAGCCTGTCGGAGGAATACCGCATCAAGGATCACATTTACCATAGCTCCCCCAGTATCGGCGTATGCCTGTTCAAGGGAAACGCGGTCACGGTCAACGACATCCTCAAACATGCCGACATCGCCCTCTATCAGGCAAAGAACAACGGCAGAAACACAGTCCGCTTCTACGACCCCGTACTGCAACAGAGTGTTGCCAACCGCGCCCGGCTGGAAGCCGACCTGCGCGTTGCCCTTTCACGCCGCCAGATGGAAATGCACTACCAAATCCAGGTCGACCGCGATGGCAGACCGCTGGGCGCAGAGGCGCTGATTCGCTGGCGGCATCCGGAAAGAGGCATGATTTCTCCCGGCGAATTCATCCCGTTAGCGGAAGAATCCGCCTTGATTCTCGGATTGGGGAAATGGATCATCGAGCGTGCGTGCCAACAACTCGCCTCCTGGGCTAGCCATGAGAGAACACAAGGCCTGATTCTGGCCATCAACGTCAGCGCTCACCAGTTCCGCTTGCCTGATTTCGTGGAATCAGTCATCGATGCCGCTCGCCGGCACGGCACCAGGCCCAACTTGCTAAAACTGGAGTTGACTGAGAGCGTAGTACTGGCTGATATCGAGGATGTCATCGCCAAGATGCAGGCACTCAAAGCACACGGCTTCAGGTTGTCGCTCGACGATTTCGGTACTGGCTATTCGTCGCTTGCCTACCTCAAGCGCTTGCCGTTGACTCAAATCAAGATCGACCAGAGTTTCGTCCGTGACGTTGCCCGTGACCCCAACGATGCCATGCTCATCAAGGCAATCATTGATATGGCGAAGAATTTCAAACTGAACGTCATCGCAGAAGGGGTTGAAACAGAAGTGCAGTTCGCCATTCTCAAGCAGCTCGGATGCCCGGCTTTCCAGGGTTACCTCTTCGGCAAGCCAGTGCCCGTAGATGCGTTTGAGGCCACGCTGGGGCAGCTTGTGGAGCTGAACTAGTACCTGCGTTGACTAAGGCGAAGTAAGTGCCTGTGTAACCGCGCCCAACCGTGCCGCGTACACGGCCGCCTTGATTTTTTCGGGTGACGGCTGCGTGCTCGCCACCGCGCCTGCATCGATGCTCATGGCTGCGCGCAGCACCCCGCGCAGATATTCCGCCTGCGGATAGGGCCGGTCTTCGAAACCGGTACGCCCGCGGGCATCGCACTCACACGCCAGCAGGCACTGTTCGAACCGGTCGGGCTGGCGAATCGCATCAGTGTCGTGCAGCAGGTCAAGCAGGGTATCGGGGCGCATCTCCTGCGCGCGGTGTACCTTGCCATGAAAGCGTGCGGTGATCACCGCCAGATCCCGACAATCGTTGGGCACGCGCAGCCGCTGGCATAGGGATTTCACCAGCCCGACACTGCGCTCCTCATGGCCGATGTGGCGGGGCAGCACATGCGCAGGCGTGGTGCCCTTGCCGAGATCGTGCGTCAGGGCGGCAAAGCGAACGGGGAGATCAAAACCACGATGAGCCGCAACATCCACCACCAGCATGACGTGGATGCCGGTATCGATTTCGGGATGATGGACTTCCGGCTGGGGCACACCCCACAGGCGATCCAACTCGGGCATGATCTTCTGTAGCGCACCGCACTGGCGCAGCACGTCGAACATGCGTGATGGCCTGGCTTCCATCAGGCCTTTGGCCAATTCCTGCCAGACCCGTTCCGGCACCAGAGCATCGACCTCGCCGTTTTCGACCATCTCGCACATCAGGCGCAGCGTTTCTGGCGCGACGGAAAATTGCGTGAAGCGCGCAGCGAACCGTGCCAGCCGCAAGATACGCACAGGGTCTTCCACGAAGGCTTTGCTGACATGGCGCAGCACGCCCTGCCGGATGTCATCGACACCCCCGTAGGGGTCGATCAGGGTGCCATCATCCGCTTGTGCGATGGCATTGATGGTGAGGTCACGGCGGGCGAGGTCTTCTTCGAGCGTCACTTCGGGGGCGGCGTATACCTGAAATCCCTTGTACCCCTTGGCAGTCTTGCGTTCGGTACGCGCCAGCGCGTATTCGTCATGCGTCTCGGGGTGCAGGAACACCGGGAAATCCTTGCCGACCGGGCGATAGCCGCGCGCGACCATCTGCTCCGGCGTGGCGCCGACGACAACGTAATCGCGATCCTTGACCGGCAGGCCGAGCAGCGCGTCGCGCACGGCACCGCCGACGCAGTAGATTCTCATCGACTCAGCGGCCTGCGTGGGCCCGGAATCCGAGGTAGCGGGCACGTGTGGTGTCATCCGCCAGATAGGTGCCGACGACCGACTCCAGCGTAGCCGGCTGGAACCCGAACACTTCCGGGAATGTGCAGTCGCACACGCTCGGCACTTCCATCGAGCGCACGTTGTCGCGCGTCATCAGCTTGATCGGCAGCAGTTCCATCATCGCAGCCTGCAGATAGGACAGGCGGTCGTTCAGGCCCACGATGGGCCGGCGGAGATGCAACACCTCGAGCACTTTACGCACCAGCTCGCGCAGCGTGTAGACCTTGGGGCCGCACAAGGCGTAAGCCTGGCCGACGGTCTCGGGCGTAGACAGACTGCGTACGAACGCCTCGGCGACGTCCTCGACGAACACCGGCTGGAAGCGCGCCTCCGGTTTGGCCAGCACGATGAGCGGCATCCACTTGGCGAGCAGGGCGAAAAGATTCAGGAAGCTGTCACCACGCCCGAAGATGACGGACGGACGAAACATCGTGACGCCGACCGCATCGCCAGCCGCCTCCCACACTGCGGCTTCGCCAAGGGCCTTGGAGCGCAGATAAGCGCTGGGCGCATCCTGAGCGGCCTGCAACGCGCTCATATGCAGCAGACGTGGCACGCCCTCATTGCGACAGGCCTGCGCCACCCGGCGCGGCAGTTCGGCATGCATGCGTTCGAACGTATTGCACCGCGATTCATGCAGGATGCCGATGAGATTGATGACGGCGTGGCTGCCGCGAATTGCCCGGCTGAAAGCGGAATCGAAAAACACATCGCACTCCTCCACCTGCACGTTGGGCAGGAGGAACAGGTGCTTGCCGTCCTCGCGCCGACGCGTCAGCACCTTGACGCGATATCCGGCGGCACTCAGCCGGTGCACGAGATGGCTGCCGACAAACCCGGTACCGCCCAGCACGACGATCTGCTTCATCTTGTTTCCCATTCACTGCTCCTCTTCTTCAGCAGCCATGACGCCGCCACCAACATTAATCTGCCCCAGGCGCTGCTTGAGGCTTTGCAGTTTTGCGCCCACGCGATGCGAATAGTAGTGCGCGTTGCTCATCACCTTCTGCACGTAGTTGCGCGTTTCGGAGAACGGGATGGTTTCGGCGTAAATCGCCCCTTCCATCGGGTCCGTCGCCCAGCGTTTCGCACGGCTTGGGCCGGCGTTATAGGCCGCAGTCGCCATCACCGGCTGGCCGTTCATCTGGTCCAGCGTGTAGCGCAGATAATGCGTGCCGAACTGGATGTTGGTCTCCAGTTCGTTGATGCGGGTATGGCTGTAATCCAACAAACCGATACGCTTGGCGATCCATTTGGCGGTCGCCGGCATCACCTGCATCAGGCCGCTCGCCCCGACGCTGGATTTGGCATGGGTGACAAAGCGGCTTTCCTGCCGGATCAGGCCATACACCCATGCCTCATCCAGACCGTTTTCGCGGGCGTAAGCCTGCATCTTGTCCCGATAAGGCGTAGGAAAGCGCAACGCAAAATCATGCGTCAACCTGGTCTTGTCCGCGGTGTTGATCGCCACGTCGTACCATTCTTCGCGAAAGGCAATTTCGGCCGCCGTGATCAGTTGCCTGTCGTCGAAATTGCGCATGGCCCACGCCCACTCGCTACGGGCCTCCCAGCGCATTTCCAGCTTGAACAGTTCCAGCGCCCGCTGGATGGCAAGCGATTGCCGCATGACGCGCACACCCTCTTCACTGGCCTTGAACGAACTCGGCGGGGCACTCACGACATCCCCCAACTCCTCCTCCGCCAGCAATCCGTAAAAGGAGCGTTCGCGCGACAAGGGCAGCAAGACGGCGTTGGCTGCCACCACCTGGCTCTTTTCCTTGAGGGCACGCCCCTTCCAGTAACGCCAGGCGGGATCGTCCTGCATAGGCTGCGGCATCAGGGCGACTGCCGCGAGCAGGCCATCCCATTGTTTGGCACGCAGGTTGGCGCGGGCTTTCCAGGCATGCTGTTCGGACGTCAGTTCCGCCTCCCCCGCATTGGCATACCACTCCAACGCCAGCGGATCATGGCGCTTGGCGGCATGCATGGCCATGCGCCCCCAAAGATACTGCTGATCCTCGACCGGATAGCTTGTTCGCACGCCTTTCCACAGATCGGTCGCCAGCATGGGCTGACTGCGCGAGACGCGGTCCAGCGCGTACAGTTGGAGCTCCCGGCCCAGGCGCGATTTGGTCGGAATGGTCTTTTTCTCGAGGGCACGCTGCGGGTTTTCCACGACCTTGTCGACCAGTTTCAGGCTGGCCTGATCGCCCTGCTGCAAGCGCCGCAACACGCTTTTACCGACAGATGCCTTGTTTTCGGCCATGGCCAGACGGAAGCGCGACCACAGATCGGCCTGTTCCAGCGCACCCGACTTGATCATCCGATCGAACAGCGCATCACAGTTGGCGGGCTGGTCATTCGCCGTCATCCACAGCGATTTTCCCTGCTGCAGTGCCGATTCGTCCCCCATGACGGCCCGACCGACAATCGCATAACAGGCGATGGCAGGGTCTTCCGTCGTGCTGCGCGGCAATTCTTCAAAGAAAGTGGTCCAGTCTTCGCGTTTGCCGAGTTTCTTCAACCACTCGACGCGCACACGCTCGGAAAAAGGCAAATCGGCATGACGTTCGAGAAACAGGCGCACCTCTGTCGCGTCAGCCTGCTCCAGGCGCAGCAAGAGGCGCCAATAGTCAAGGTAAGGGGCCAGGGGATAGTTGTCAGCCTGCAAGCGGCTGGCATACAGGGCAAGCGACTCCTCGTCACGGGCTTTGTAGGCATCGCGCGCCGCGAGAAAGGTTTCCTGCTGCGCGACATCCGCCCATGCCGGGGCAGCACCCATGCTGGCCAAGACCACGGGGACTGACAATACCCAACGAACGAGATGAAATACAGACTTCATGGGCGCATTGTACTGCAGCCCGCGCATACACCACAGGGCTAGGGAAGGCTGAGTTGCCGCTCGTCCTGCCTTGCACCCCCCTCGATTGCGATGGGCAGTGTTTGATTCTTTTCAATTGCGCTCACCAGATGGTCATCGATGCGGTTCATGACCACTTGCTTCTGCCGATAAGGCATATCCGCAATCTCCTCGTGCAAAAGCTCCCTGATCGACAAGGCGGCAGCCAGATCAGGGTGTTTCCGCAAGGCTTCCTCCGGTGTGTCGTCCAGATAACTTTTCACCTTGCTGTGGGTCTTGTGGTCGTACAACTTGAAGTTCACGACCTCAGCCTCCGGCTGATAGTCCACCGTGGCCGGTTTTGCCACCTTGTCGAGCAACCTGATCGGCTGTGTCTCCGCCCCCTCGATAAACCGACCGGACACATCCCACTTTCCACGACTTTGATCACGCGTCAGAAAATTGCCCTGTTCGGCTTTCTGGTCGCTCTCGTCGTAGACAGTCAGCGGCACGCTCGGGTCAAGGCGACGCGACGGATCGACGTCGGCGACCGGCACCCCGGAACGCTGCAGAAACCTGGTCGCGGCTTCCAGATTGAGTGCTCCCAGCCCATTGTCGTAACCACCGCCAATGTTGCAATGATTACCTGTTGCCTCCACCACCCTGACGCCCGGATGGCCTGAGTGATCGACGCCCTTGAACAGATAGCGATATTCATGCTGCGCCTGAACCACCACCACGTTCTTCACATTGGGTGCAAAAGCGACGTTGGCATCGACCCCGGTCGTCACCGGATCGAAAATGACGCCGGCAGAAACGCCGACTTCCCCGGGCGGGATCAGGACTTTGCTGCGATCTTCCGGGTCGATCAAGCCATCCCGATACAGCAGATGGGTAAATACGGCGGCAGTAGCACTACCCCGACTGAAGGCGGTGATTGCAACCGCTATTTCATCCACGTGGTTTCTGGCATCCTCACCATAGCGCGCCTTCAACCATGCCGTAGCGTGTTCCGAAAATTCATTGTAGGCACGTTTGGCTGTATTGATTGCTTCTTGGGTCACTTTCCCGGGATACCAATCCGATGCCACTAAGCTGCCCTCTGTACCGTGGCCCTTGTAATATCCAGTTTTAAAATTCCCTTCTGGATTATCTTCTTCTGTCCGTTCCGCCTGATCGGAAATTGCCCCAACGTTCGTGCTCAGTGGGTTGCCCGATCGTGCCACATCAGTTTTGTCGTTACGCGTCCCATCAAAGTTTGCCAGAAACACAAACTGGTTCTCGCGCACCGCACCAACTTCAGCCGCATCCACAATCTCCCGGCCCTGTCGCTGGGCACCTTCCGCCTGATGACCATTCAATCTTCCTGCAACAGTTGTCAAAATGTCACCTCACTATGGCTCAGGAAAAATGGTGATGGTCTTCAGATACGCGGTTGCTCGCGGACCATTCGGTGCTTCATCAGCAGGTCTACGTTCCGGCGTAATTACATACACATAAAGCTGCCCTTTCTTAAATGAAACGAACGTACGATGCTCGTCACCAAAATCTTTCGGCAGCTTTTTTTGTAAATCCAGCGACACCTCTCGAACTTCGCCTGTCAGGTTGTCGCGCCACTTCACATAGAGCAACTTCAAATCCTTGCGTGGCATATTGAGGTTGCCGTGAGAGTAGCTTTGGGCGCATTCCCCGCGCTGACGGTATTGTTCCGGGTTTCTAGCGGCGTACCCAACCGGGTTGCCGTACAGGAAATCCAGAATTTCCACTCGTTCATTTCCTGCTTTGCCGTCGAACTCGTACTTATTCAGTTTGAATCCGTGCTCAACGATATCCTCCCGCAGCACCGGCGCAGCTGCACACCCCATTAACACTGTTAGTATCAGCACCCACACCCATTGCCTGATTTTCATGGCATTCATCCTTTTCAACCTCTTTCAAACTTGCTCTACTAATCCTGCTTGATCAACGGATAAATCACATAGCGACAGAACCCCTCGCCACAGTTAGCCAACAACGAGCCCAAATACAGCACCGAGGGTTTCTCCCACGCCGACTTGGCGGTGGTACATACCAGTGAATAATTTTCGCCACCGTAGTGCACGTCGTAACACTTGTCGAAAACGAGGTCGGCGTTCAGCAGAGGCTTCAGATGCTGAATGAGTGCCGAAAACTCGCGTTTGCCGATGCGAGCAGATTTTTGTGATCTGGCGTACTCGAGCGCGAATTGCGCCTCGTCGAGATTCTCTACCGGAGTAATTTCCGTCAGGGGTTCTGAATTTCGATTTGGCGCCCCTCCCCGCGTGACAAAGGCGGTCTCAAGTTGGCAGTCTTCAGGGCCACACCGCAGCCGCATCTCCATGGAAGACTGATCGAACTCGATTTTGCCAGCATAGCTTCCCTCAGGAAGCGGATTGGCAGCTGATGCCGCCTGACTGGCCAAAGAAAAGACGAAAACAACTGCAGAAATCGACCTGGAAGCATGCATGACCGCAAACCATATAAATAACCAATGATTTACCAGTCTAAGAGCTAAGCTTGCGGAAAGCAACCAACCGCGAGGTCAGAAAAGGATGATGCGTCCCATGGCGATGACGGCACCGATGACCAGCACCAGCACGACGCTGAATTTGAGCAGTTGCCAGGTAAAACGGAGATAACGTTTGTCGCGCGTGATGAGATAGACGCCGAAGGACACCAGGACGGCGATTAACCCGAGAATCAGCAGAAACCGGACGACCAGCATCCCTGACTCCTGAACAATCAGGCCGCTTGGGCCAAGGGAAGGTTAAAGGCGCTGGGCGCCTCTTCGGCACGCTCGAACGTGGTGTATTCCCACGCCGTTTCATCGGCGAGCAGAGCGCGCAGCAACTTGTTGTTGAGCGCGTGACCGGACTTGTAGGCGCTGAAGGCGCCGATCAACGGATGGCCGAGGATGTACAAGTCGCCGATGGCGTCCAGCACCTTGTGCTTCACGAACTCATCTTCGTAGCGCAGGCCGTCGCTGTTCAGGATGCGGTATTCGTCCAGCACCACGGCGTTCTCCAGGCTGCCGCCGCGGGCAAGCCCCATGTTGCGCAACGCTTCAACCTCGTGCATGAAGCCGAAGGTGCGGGCACGACTGATTTCACGGATATAGGCATGCTCGGCAAAGTCGATACGGACCGACTTGCCGGTATGCTCGATAACAGGGTGATCGAAATCAATGGCGAAATCGATCTTGAACCCATGGTAAGGCTCGAAGCGCACCCACTTGTCCCCTTCGTGGACTTCCACGGGCCGGGTGATGCGGATGAACTTCTTGGCGACAGGCTGTTCGACAATGCCGGCCGATTGCAGCAGATAGACAAACGGACCGGCGCTGCCGTCGAGAATGGGCACCTCGGAGGCGCTGAGGTCGACATAGGCATTGTCGACGCCCAGCCCCGCGAGGGCAGACATCAGGTGTTCCACCGTGGCCACACGCACGCCGTCCACTTCCAGCGTGGAGGAGAGCCGGGTGTCCTGCACGTGATGCGGCAGCGCCTTGATTTCCCGGGGGGGATCAAGGTCGACGCGACGAAACACGATGCCAGTGTCGGGCGCAGCAGGGCGCAGGGTGATCGCCACCTTGTCTCCGGTATGCAGACCCACACCAGTGGCGTGGATCACATTCTTGAGCGTACGCTGCTTCAGCACCCAACATTCCTTTCTCATTGATTTGACGGGATTTTACATCAAACCCCAACCTGCCGAAACTGAATCTAAAAATGCAACGAGCGAAGTCAGTGTTGGTGCACCCAGAGCGCAGGAACCGGAATGTACATGAGGTACATGAGGATTCCGAGCACCGCGTAAACCAGCAATGACGGGCGCAGTCATTTTTAGTTCAGTTTCTTAGTCCGCCTGACGACGAAGGAAAGCCGGAATATCGAACTCGTCCATGCCGGTCGACTTCATCGCATCCACCTGTGCACGACGGTTGCTCGTGAAGGCGGCGGGGGCTGCCTCTTCTTCCGTGGTGCCGAAGTAGATCGGCTGGTTGGTCGTACCGTCACGTACCGGAGTCATCACCTTGAGTTCCGGCTTTTGCTGACGGCGTGCTGCGCCACCGGCCAAACCCGTTGCGACCAGGGTAATGCGCAGATCGTCACCCAGCGACTCGTCAAACACGTTGCCGAAGAACACGGAAGCGTCTTCCGCAGTAAACGACTTAATCGTGTTCATCACTTCATAGAACTCGTCCATGGTGAAGGTGTCGGCACTGGAGGTGATATTCACCAGAACGCCGCGCGCGCCTTCCAGGTTGACGTTTTCCAGGAACGGGCTGTTGACGGCCTGTTCAGCGGCCAGACGTGCACGATTTTCACCGGAAGCCACCGCGGAGCCCATCATGGCCATGCCGTTCTCGCCCATCACGGTACGCACGTCGGCAAAGTCGACGTTGACCATGCCTTCGCCGTTGATGACTTCGGCAATGCCGGAGACGGCGTTGTGCAGCACGCCGTTGGCGGCACGGTAGGCTTCCTTGACGGTGATCTTGCCGCCCAGCACCTGGATCAGCTTTTCGTTCGGCACGACCAGCAGGGAGTCGACGTGCTTGGTCAGCTCGGCCACACCTTCTTCTGCCAGCGTCATGCGCTTGTTTTCGAAACCGAACGGCTTGGTCACGACCGCCACGGTCAGGATGCCCAGTTCCTTCGCCACTTCAGCGATCACCGGTGCTGCGCCGGTGCCGGTACCGCCACCCATGCCAGCGGTGATGAACAGCATGTCGGCACCGTCGATGATCTCGGCGATACGGTCACGATCTTCCAGTGCCGCTTCGCGACCCATTTCCGGACGGCCACCTGCGCCGAGACCGCGCGTCAGTTCCGCACCCAGCTGCAGCTGGATTTTGGCCCGGCTCTTCTTCAGCACTTGCATATCGGTGTTGGCGACGATGAACTCCACGCCGTCCACCCCCAGGTCGATCATGTGCTCGACTGCATTGCCCCCGCAACCGCCGACCCCGATGACCTTGATGACCGCTTCTTGCGAATCACGATCCATGATTTCAAACATCTTGTTTTCCTCCTTGTTATCTGCCTAAATCAAAACGAACACGAACTTCAAAACTGACTGCCTGAACTGCTAAAAATTGCCCTGGAACCAACTGCGCATCTTTTCCCAGAGGCGCTCGAACGAGTTGGATTCCAGTTGTCCCTGAATATGGCGCTCGACCTGCTGCTTGCCCATCAGCACCAGGCCAACACCAGTGGCGTAGCGCGGGTTGCTGACCACTTCGGACAAGCCACCGACGTAACGCGGCATGCCCAAGCGCACCGGCATGTGGAAGATTTCCTCGCCCAGCTCGACCATGCCTTTCATCAGGCTGCTGCCGCCGGTGATGACGATGCCGGAGGCGATCATTTCTTCCATGCCGCTTCTTCTCAATTCGTTCAGCACGAACTCATACAACTCGACCACGCGCGGTTCGATCACCTCGGCCAGCGTCTGCAACGAGAGTTGACGCGGGTCGCGCCCGTCCACGCCTGGCACTTCGACGATTTCCTTGGGGTCGGCCAGTTGGCGCAGTGCGCAGCCGTACTTGACCTTGATATCCTCGGCCGACTGGGTCGGCGTGCGGAAAGCGACGGCGATGTCGTTGGTGATCTGGTCGCCGGCAATGGGCACCACCGCGGTGTGGCGAATGGAGCCCTGCTTGAACACGGCGATATCCGTGGTGCCACCACCGATGTCCACCAGGCAAACACCCAGTTCCTTCTCATCCTCGGTCAGCGTGGCCATGCTGGAGGCCAGCGGCTGCAACACCAGATCGCTTACCTCGAGACCGCAGCGCTTCACGCACTTGACGATGTTCTGCGCGGCAGACACGGCACCGGTCACGATATGCACCTTCACTTCCAGCTTCATGCCGCTCATGCCGATGGGCTCGCGCACGTCTTCCTGCCCGTCGATGATGAATTCCTGGGTCAGGATGTGCAGGATCTGCTGGTCGGTCGGCAGCGCGATGGCGCGGGCGGTTTCCACCACACGGTCCACGTCCATCGCCATCACTTCGGCATCCTTGATTTTCACCATGCCGTGCGAGTTCAGACTCTTGATATGGCTGCCGGCGATGCCGGTAAACACGCTGGTGATCTTGCAGTCGGCCATCAGCTCGGCTTCTTCCAGCGCGCGCTGAATCGCCTGTACCGTGGAGTCGATGTTGACGACCACCCCCTTGCGCATACCCTTGGAGGGATGCTGGCCCAGACCGATGACCTTCAGGCCACCCTCCGGCTGCAACTCCGCCACGATGGCCACGATCTTCGACGTCCCGATATCGAGGCCGACGATGAGGTTTTTCATTTCCCTGATTTTGCTCATGTAATTCTCCGCTTACCGCTTATGCTTAACTCTTGCCCGCTGCTGCCTTGGCTGGCGGCTTGCGCACTGCGAACCCGTTCGGGTAGCGCAGGTCGGCATAGGCCACCGTCACCCCTGCCGCACCCAGCGTCTTGGCGTAGGCGCCGGCGAACTTGCTCAGCCGTGCCTCCGGTGCCTCGCGCCCCAGCTCGATCACCATGCCTTTATCCGTACCGATCTGCCACGCGCGGCGCGGCGTCAGCGCCAACTGCACGACACGCATGCCGGTGGGCTCCAATAAATTCGTGTAAACGCCGAAATGTTCGGCAACCTCATGTACGCCATCCCCCGGCCCGTAAAACACCGGCAGTTCGCTGTCGGAAGCCGCGTGGAACAATTCACCATGCGTATTCACCAGCGCGATGTTGCCCCAGCGTGCCAACTCGCGATGTTCTTCCACGGTCACTTCCAGCTTGTCCGGCCAGCGGCGGCGCACGCTCACGTTGCGCACCCAGGGCAGTTTCTGGAAGGCATCGCGGGTCTGCTCCAGATTCACCGTGAAGAAGTTGCCTTGCAGGTGACGGTTCACGATCAACTTCAGCTGTTCACGCGTCACGTGTTGCAGATCGCCCTCGACCTTGACTTCCTTCAGCGGGAAAATCGGCAGGTGCACGACCACGAACAGCACGGCGTACATCAGCAGCACCGCCGCCAATGCGTAGAGCAGGTTCGCGATCCAGAGCAGAACTGCGGGTTTATCCCACACGGGCCATCTCCAGTATCTTCATCACCAGTTGATCAAACTCGATGCCAGCGGCGCGAGCGCCCATCGGCACCAGACTGTGGTCCGTCATGCCCGGCGAGGTGTTGGCTTCGAGGAAATAATGGTTGCCGGCTTCATCCATCAGGAAATCGACCCGCCCCCAACCGCGACCACCCAGCACGCGGAACGCCTGCAACGCCTGCGCGCGGATAGCGGATTCCTGTGCTTCCGTCAGGCCGGCCGGACACAGGTAACGCGTGTCGTCCCGCAGGTACTTGGCTTCGTAATCGTAAAATTCGTTGGCCGGCACGATGCGGATCACCGGCAGCACCTGATCCCCCAGCACGCCTACGGTGAACTCGCCACCACCAACGAAGCGCTCGGCGATGACGAGCGGGTCGTATTGGGCGGCTTCTTCATACGCAGCACGCAAACCACCGGCCTGCTTCACCTTGCTGATGCCGATGCTGGACCCTTCGTTGGCCGGCTTCACGAACAAGGGCAGGCCCAGCCGCGCCTCGACGGCGGCAAAGTCGCTGTCAGCGCTCACCAACTCGAACTGCGGTGTCGGGATGCCCGCGGCCTGCCACAGCAATTTGGTACGCCACTTATCCATGCCGACGGCAGACGCGAGCACGCCACTGCCGGTGTAGGGAATGCCGAACAGTTCCAGCGCGCCCTGGATGGTGCCATCTTCGCCGCCACGCCCGTGCAGCGAGATAAAGGCGCGGTCATAGCCTTCCAGATCATGCAGCGGGCGTTCCGCCGGATCGAAGGCGTGAGCATCCACGCCATTGCGCTTCAAGGCCGCCAATACGGCATTGCCGCTCTTCAGCGAAACCTCGCGCTCGGCGGATTTTCCGCCCAGCAACACCGCCACTTTCCCGTATGCACTACTCACTTAGGCTTCCCCGATAATCTTGACTTCACGTTGCAAATTCACGCCCTGCTCGCGCAGCACGGTGTCGTGCATGTGCACGATCATGGCTTCGATGTCCGCGGCCGTCGCATCGCCGGTATTGACGATGAAGTTGGCGTGTTTTTCCGACACCTGCGCACCGCCGATTTTGTAGCCCTTCAGCCCGCAGGCCTCGATCAGCCGGGCCGCGTAGTCGCCTTCCGGGTTGCGGAAAGTCGAACCGGCGTTGGGCAGGTTGAGTGGTTGCGTCGCCAGCCGTTTGGCCAGCAGCGCCTTGATCTTTTCCTCGGCCACGCTGGCCTCGCCCGGCCGTAACTGGAACCACGCGGCCACGAACCATTCCTCGCCCGGCAGCACCACGTGGCGATAGCCGACTTCCATTTCGACCTGATTGCGCTCGTGCAACTGGCCGTGGCGATCAATCGTCAGCGCGTGCTGCACGATGTCCCAGGTTTCGCCGCCGTGGCAGCCGGCGTTCATGGCCAGCGCCCCGCCGACCGTTCCCGGCACGCCGGCCAGGAACTCAGCACCATGCAGATGCTCACGTGCGGCAAACTTGGCCAGCTTGGCGCAAGTCACGCCCGCTTCGGCATAGACCTTGTGGCCGTCGAAGCGCATGTCGGTCAGGGCGTCATGCATCAGTACCACCGTGCCGCGGACGCCGCCGTCACGCACCAGCAGGTTGGAACCCAGCCCAACGAAATGCACCGCTTCGCCGTGCGGCAGGCTCTTCAAAAATGCCTGTAGGTCGGCCACGCTGGACGGCGTATACAACTGATCGGCCACGCCACCGACGCGCCAGCTGGTATAGCGGCGCATGGGTTCGTTCTTCAGCAAGGTGCCCATCACTGCGCCAGCTCCCTGGTTCTCGCCGCGACCTGACCGATGGAACCTGCGCCCATCACGATCACAACGTCATCCTGTTGCGCCATGTTGAGAATGGCTTCCGGCAATTCGGCCGGTGTTTCCACGAACAACGGCTCGACTTTGCCGGCCACGCGCACGGCACGCACCAGGCTGCGGCCATCTGCGGCCACGATGGGCGCCTCGCCCGCCGGATACACCTCAGTCAGCAGCACCACATCAGCGCCGGACAACACACGCACAAAATCTTCGAAACAATCCCGAGTCCGGGTATAGCGGTGCGGCTGGAACGCCAGGACCAGCCGGCGGCCCGGGAACGCGCCGCGCGCGGCGTTGATGACGGCCTGCATTTCGACCGGATGGTGACCATAGTCGTCGATCAGGGTGAAGGTGCCGCCGCTCTTGGCAGACACTTCGCCGTAGCGCTCGAAGCGACGGCCCACCCCCTTGAATTCGGACAGGGCTTTGGCGATCGCCGTGTCAGACACATTCAATTCGCTGGCCACGGCAATCGCCGCCAGCGCGTTCTGCACGTAATGCAGGCCCGGCAGATTGAGCGTGACGTCGAACTCGGTCACCTTGCCGTTGATGCGTTGCGCGGTGAAATGCATGCGACCACCGTCGGCACGCACGTTCACGGCACGCACCAATGCCTCTTCACTGAAACCGTAAGGCGTGATCGGCTTGGTGACGCTGGGCAGGATCGCCCGCACATTGGGGTCGTCCACGCACAGCACGGCACGGCCCCAGAACGGCAGGCACTGCAGGAACTCGACGAATGCGCCCTTGAGCCGCTCGAAATCATGGCCGTAGGTATCCATGTGGTCCTGGTCGATATTGGTCACGACGGAAATCACCGGCGACAAGTGCAGGAAAGAGGCGTCCGATTCGTCCGCCTCGGCCACGATGTACTCGCCCTGGCCCAGCCGCGCGTTGGTGCCGGCCGCTTCCAGCCGGCCGCCGATAACGAAGGTCGGGTCCATGCCGGCCTCAGCAAGGATGCTGGCGATGAGGCTAGTCGTGGTGGTCTTGCCGTGCGTACCGGCGATGGCGATGCCCTGACGGAAACGCATCAGCTCAGCCAGCATCATCGCACGCGGGATGATGGGGATCTTGCGTTCGCGCGCGGCCACGATTTCCGGATTCCTTTCATCGATGGCGGTCGACACCACGACCACATCCGCCGCCGCCAGGTTCTCTGTCGCGTGGCCACGGCGTACCTGAGCACCCATGGCACTCAGCCGACGCGTGACGGCGTTATCGGCCAGATCGGACCCACTGACGCTGAAACCGAGATTGATCAGCACTTCGGCGATGCCGCTCATCCCTGAGCCGCCAATGCCGATGAAATGAATGTGTTTGACTTTATGTTTCATGCTGCGAGCCCCCCACAAATATCGGCCACGGTCACCGTGGCCTCCGGCTTGCCCAAGGCCCGGGCACGCACAGCCATTCCCAACAGCATCTCCCGCGTCGCGTGACGGAGCATATCGGCCAGCCCTTCGGCTGTGAGCTCACGCTGCTGCACCAGCCATGCCGCACCGTGATCGGCGAGGTAACGTGCATTGCCGGTCTGATGGTCGTCCACCGCGTGCGGGAATGGCACCAGCACGCTCGCCACTCCCACTGCCGCCAACTCGGCGACGGTGAGCGCGCCGGCGCGACAGATCACCAGATCGGCCCAGCCGTATTGTTCAGCCATGTTGTGGATGAATGCCTTCGTATCGGCCTGGACACCGGCCTGGCGGTAATTTGCGGCCAGTTCGTCAATGTGCTTTTCGCCGGCCTGGTGCACCACGACCGGTCTGGACGCCTCGGGCAGCAGCGCCAGCGCTTTGGGAACGGTTTCGTTCAATGCCTGCGCCCCGAGGCTGCCGCCGACGACCATCACGCGCAACGGGCCACTCCGGCCAGCAAAACGCGCTTCAGGAGCAGCCGCCGCGGCAAGCTCGGCACGTACCGGGTTGCCCACCAGCGTGGCCAGTTCGCCGAACGCACTTGGGAAGGCCGCCAACACACGTGTGGCAAAACGCGAAAGTACACGGTTGGTCAGTCCGGCGACGGAATTCTGTTCATGAATCACCAGCGGCCGGCGCATCATCCAGGCCACCAGCCCGCCCGGGAAGGCGGCAAATCCCCCCATGCCCAGCACCACATCGGGCCGATGACGACGCATCGCGGTAAAACTCTGCAGACAGGCATACAGCACCTGGAACGGCGCTGCCAGCTTGCGGGCAAACCCCTTGCCACGCACGCCGCGCATGCGGATGACAGCCACGTCGTAAGGCTTTCCTGCGATCAGGCGATTTTCCATGCCACCTTCGGTCGCCAACCACACGATGTTCCAGCCCTGGGCGTGCAGGTGGTCGGCCACGGCCATTGCCGGGTAGACATGTCCGCCGGTGCCGCCAGCCATGATCATCAGGGTGCTCATGCAGGCACCCCTTTTGCCAAGCGCCTATTTTCCCAATCAATCCGCATCAGTACTGCAAGCGCGATGCAGTTCGCGAGGATGCCTGATCCACCGAACGACAACAGCGGCAGTGTCAGCCCCTTGGTGGGCAGCAGACCCATGTTCACGCCCATGTTGATGATGGATTGCACGCCCAGCCAGATGCCGATGCCTTGTGCCAGCAACGCGGAGAAGTGGCGTTCGTGCGAGGCGGCTTCCTTGCCGATGCCGAAGGCGCGCAGTACCAGCCAGGCGAACAGCATCACGACCACCGCGACGCCGAAGAAGCCCAGTTCCTCGGCGATCACGGCCAGCAGGAAGTCGGTATGCGCCTCCGGCAGGTACAGCAGTTTTTCCACGCTGGCACCGAGTCCGACGCCGAACCATTCGCCGCGCCCGAAGGCGATCAGGGCATGCGACAACTGATAGCCCTTGCCGAACGGGTCCGCCCACGGATCCCAGAAACCGACGATGCGCTGCAGGCGGTACGGCGAGCTCCAGATCAGGCCGACCACCCCGACCACCAACAGCACCAGCAGGCCGGCGAAGATGCGGCCGTTGATGCCGCCCAGCCACAGGATGCCGATGGAAATGGAGGCGATGACAGCGAATGCGCCAAAGTCCGGCTCGCGCAGCAGCAGCCCGCCCACCACCAGCATCACGCCCAACATGGGGAGGAAGCCTTTGGTGAAACTGTCGAGGAATGCGGCCTTGCGCACGGTGTAATCCGCCACATATATCGTGGCGAACAGTTTCATGAATTCGGACGGCTGCAGCGTGGCAAAGCCCAGCGGGATCCAGCGCTGGCTGCCGTTGACGTTGCGTCCGATGCCGGGGATCAGCACGATCACCAGCAAGGCGAGTCCGCCCAGGAACAGGTACGGCGCCACCTGCTGCCAGACCTTGGTCGGCACCTGGAACGCTACCAGGCCTGCGCTCAGCCCCAGCAACAGATAAATTGCATGCCGCACCAGGAAATAGGTCGACTGATGATGGAAGCCCTTGTCCGCTTCAGCTAACGCGATGGAGGCGGAATACACCATCACCAGACCGAATCCGAGCAGCAGCAGGCTGACCCACAGCAAGCCCTGGTCATAGCTGACTGCGGTGATCTTGTCGCGGTTGCTCAGCATGGTTTTCATGCCTGCCCCCCGATCGCCTGCACTGCCGCGACGAACACTTCGGCACGGTGTACGTAGTTGCGGAACATGTCGAAGCTGGCACAGGCCGGCGAGAGCAACACGGCGTCGCCCGGTTGCGCTACGGCATGCGCGCGCCGGACCGCGTCTTCCAGCGACGGTGCATCGAGAATGTCGACGCCTGCATCGGCGATTGCAAGGCGGATCAGCGGGGCATCCCGGCCGATCAGCACCACAGCACGCGCATTGGCCGCCACCGGCTCGCGCAACGGCGAGAAATCCTGCCCCTTGCCGTCGCCACCGGCGATCAGCACGACCTTTTTCGGCAGGCCGGCCAGCGCGGCGCAGGTCGCGCCCACGTTGGTACCCTTGGAATCGTCATAAAAGTCTACGCCCGCGTGGTTGGCCACCCACTCCACCCGATGCGGCAAGCCCTTGAACTGGCGTAGCGTGGCCAGCAGCGGCGCCATTTCGATACCGATGGCACGGCACAGCGCCAGCGCAGCCAGGGCATTCATGGCATTGTGCAAACCGGCCAGGCGCATCTCGTCCGTCGACAACAGCGCTTGTTCACCTTGCATCAGCCAAGTCTTGCCATCGCGTTGCAACAGTCCGTAATCGGCTTCCGTGGTGGCTGCGCCCATGCCGAAGCTGACCTGCTGGCGGCCCACCTTTGCCATGCCGCGACTCCACACGTCGTCGCGATTCAATACCTGTACGCCTGCGCCGTGGAATATGCGCGCCTTGGCCGCCGCGTAGGACGCCATGCCATCGTAGCGATCCATGTGGTCTTCGGTGACATTCAGCACGGTAGCGGCATCAGGCGACAGGCTATTGGTCGTTTCCAACTGAAAACTCGACAGTTCCAGCACATAGACATCGGGTTCCGGCATGGCCAGTGCGTCGAGCACCGGCAGGCCGATGTTGCCGGCCACCACCGTCTTCAATCCTGCCTGCTTGCACATTTCTCCGACCAGCGTCGTCACCGTGGTCTTGCCGTTGGCCCCGGTAATTGCGATCACCTTGGCCGATGCAGGCTTGTACTGCGCGAACAGTTCGACATCGCCGACGACTGGCGTGCCACGCGCAATCGCCGCCTGAATTTCCGGCTCGGCCAACGGCACACCGGGGCTCGCTAAGATCAGTTCAGCCGGTTCGAACACGTCGCGTGCAAACGGCCCGCAATGCGTCGTCACCTGCGGCAACTCGGCCTTCACCACATCCAGGCCCGGCGGCACATCACGCGTATCGGCGACAGACAGGCGGGCGCCCTGGCGTGCAAGCCAGCGCAATGCCGACAGGCCGGTATCACCCAGCCCCAGCACCAGCACCTGTTTGTCGTTGAGTTCCATGTTCATCGTAGCTTCAGCGTCGACAGCCCCAGCAATACCAGCATCATGGTGATGATCCAGAAGCGCACCACCACCTGTGTCTCTTTCCAGCCCTTCTGCTCATAGTGGTGATGCAGTGGCGCCATCAGGAAAATCCGCCGGCCTTCGCCATACTTTTTCTTGGTGTAGCGGAAGTAGGTCACCTGCGCGGCGACCGACAGCGTTTCCATCACGAACACACCGCCCATGATGAACAGCACGATTTCCTGCCGGACGATCACGGCCACGACACCCAGCGCGGCACCCAGCGCCAGTGCGCCAACATCCCCCATGAACACTTCGGCGGGATAGGCGTTGAACCACAGGAAGCCGAGGCCGGCGCCTGCCATGGCGGCACAGAACACCGTCAGCTCGCCAGCCCCCGGCACGTAGGGAATGCCGAGGTACTTGGAGAAGTACAGGTGCCCGGCGGCATAGGCAAAGATCGCCAGGGCACTGCTCACCAGTACGGTCGGCATGATGGCAAGACCGTCGAGCCCGTCCGTCAGATTGACCGCATTGCTGCTGCCGACGATGACGAGATACGTCAGCACGATGAACCCCACTGCCCCGAGCGGTAGCATGAGATGCTTGAAGAACGGAAAGATCAGCGTGGTTTCGGCCGGCAGGGTCGAGGTCGCGTACAGATAGCCCGCCACACCGAAGCCGATCAGCGATTGCCAGAAGTATTTCTCCTTGGCCGACAGCCCCTTGGGGTTGCGGTGGACCACCTTGCGCCAGTCATCGACCCAGCCGACGACGCCAAAACCCAGCGTTGTCACCAGCACCACCCAGACATACCGGTTATTCAGGTCGGCCCAGAGCAGGGTCGAGATCGCGATCGCCACCAGAATGAGTGCACCGCCCATGGTCGGTGTACCGGCCTTGACCAGATGCGTTTGTGGACCATCGTCTCGCACGGCCTGGCCGACTTTGTACTGGGTGAGCTTGCGGATCATGGTCGGCCCGACCATGAACGAGATCACCAACGCCGTCAGCGTCGCCAACACGGCGCGCAGCGTGATGTAGTTGAATACGTTGAATGCGCGAATGTCGTGCGCCAACCACCTCGCCAGTTCAAGCAGCATGGCGGGCCTCCTTTTCCTGTGTTTCCGTAATGAGTGCGACCACGCGCTCCATGCGCATGAAGCGGGAGCCCTTCACCAGCACCGTGGTCGTGTTGTCGAGTTGCGGGCGCAACGCGTCTGCCAGTTGTTCCGGCGTGTCGTAACGTTCGCCGGCGTAAGCGCGGCTCATCTCACCCAGCGTCAGCAGGCCGTCCAGTCGAGCGGCGCGGGCGTACTGGCCGATCTCGGCATGCAGTATCTCGGCATCCGCCCCCAGTTCGCCCATGTCACCCAGCACCAGCACGCGCTTGCCCGGGCAGGCAGCCAGGACGTCGATGGCGGCACGCATCGAAGCCGGGTTGGCGTTGTAGGTGTCGTCAATGACGGTGCAGCCCTGCAGGCCGGATTTGCGTTGCAGGCGGCCCTTGGCCCCGCTGAACTGTTGCAGGCCATTCACGACGGCTTCCAGCGTGACGCCCATCGCCAGCGCTGCCGCAGTCGCCGCCAGCGCATTCCGCACGTTGTGCAACCCGGCGGCGGGCAGATGCAAACGCGCGCTGCCCTGAGGCGTCTTGAGCGTCACCTCGCTGCCATCGGCATTGAGCTGATAGTCAGCGCTGACATCGGCCGTTTGTTCCAGTCCGAAGGTTTGTATGCGGTGCGGTGCAGCCAGTTCGCGCCACAACGGGGCATAGGCATCGTCCGCGTTGATGATGGCGGTGCCGCCTGCTCCCAACCCCTGGAAAATTTCGCCCTTGGCGCGCGCCACGCCTTCGACGCTGCCCAATCCTTCCAGATGCGCCGGCAGCGCATTGTTGACCAGGGCCACATCCGGCCTGCCGAGGCGAGTCAGGTAGGCGATTTCACCCGCATGGTTCATGCCCATCTCGGCCACGGCGTAACGATGCTGCCCGCGCAGCTTGAGCAGCGTCATGGGCAGGCCGATATCGTTATTGAGGTTGCCCTGCGTCGCCAGTACGGCCGCATCGCCCCCCGCAGCAGCCCGCAGGATGGCGGCCAGCATTTCCTTTACAGTGGTCTTGCCGTTGCTGCCCGTTACTGCCACCAGCGGGATGGCAAACTGGCTGCGCCAGTAGGCGGCCAGTTTGCCCAACGCGACACGCGTGTCTGCGACCACGAGTTGCGACCCGGCCCCCGCCACCGGCTGGGAGACCAACGCTGCGGCAGCACCACGTTGCAGGCATTCCGCCACATAGGCATGGCCGTCGAAGCGCTCGCCACGCAAAGCCACGAACAAGTCGCCAGCCTGCACGGTGCGGCTGTCGGTTGAAACCGCATGGAACGCGACATCCTCACCGATCACCTTGCCGTGCAACACGCCGGCTGCTTCCGAGAGGCGCATCATCATGCCGTCACCTCCAGCGCGCGGCGTGCGACTTCCAGATCGCTGAAGGGTAGCCTCACCCCGTCAATCTCCTGATAATCCTCATGCCCCTTGCCAGCCAGCAGCACGACATCACCCTCAGCCGCCTGTTCGATGGCGCGCGCAATGGCGGCGGCACGGTCAGCCTCCACCACGTAATTGCCATCCATCCCGGCGAGGATGTCCTCGATGATCGCCAGGGGCGCTTCGTGGCGCGGGTTATCCGAGGTTACGATCACCTCATCCGCCAGGCGTGAGGCGGCCTCACCCATCAGTGGGCGCTTACCCTTGTCACGATTGCCACCGCAACCGAACACGCAAACCAGCTTGCCTGCCGTCTGCTCGCGGAGCGCAGCCAGCACTTTTTCCAGCGCATCCGGTGTGTGGGCGTAATCGACCACGACCAGTGGCTTGCCCTGACCGCCCAACCGCTGCATCCGTCCAGCCACCGGCTTGACGGCGTTCAACACTTCGACTGCCTCGGCCAGCGACACCTCGGAGGCCAGCAAGGTCGCCAACACTGCCAGCAGGTTGCTCGCGTTGAACTTTCCGACCACCGCAACTTCCAGCCGGGCCTGCCCCATAGGCGTGGTCACGTCCATCCGCATGCCGTTCTGGTCCAGCATCAGCCCACTGCCGCGCACATCACCACCCTGCAGTCCGTAGGTCAGCACTCGTACTTCGGCGTCACGCAGCTCTTCGGCAATTTCACGCCCGAACGCCTCGTCCGCGTTGAGTACGGCGCATCCCAGCCCAGGCCACTGGAACAACTGTTTCTTGGCCGCCGCGTAAGCCGCCATGTCGCCGTGATAATCCAGATGGTCGCGCGACAGATTGGTCAACACCGCGACATCGAAATGCACGCCGTTGACGCGCCCTTGCACCAGCCCATGGGAAGAGACCTCCATCGCCACCCCTGCGGCACCCTGTGCCAGATACTCGGCCAGCAGGCCGTGCAGCAGGATGGGATCGGGCGTGGTGTTGACGGCCTCCGACAACGCACCAGAAAAACCGTTACCCAACGTGCCGACGGCGGCGGTCTTGCGACCGAGTGCGGTGAATGCCTGCGACAGCCAGTGGCTGCAGGATGTTTTGCCGTTGGTACCGGTGACCCCCACCATCCAGAGCTTGCTGGAAGGCTGGCCATAGAATGCATCCGCCACCTCGCCGGCGTGTGCCCGCAGGCCCATGACTCCGGCATTCGGCACCTGCCAGGACGGGTTCCACGCAAAGCCCTCCCGCTCCCACAGCACCGCAGCGGCGCCCTGTGCCACAGCTTGTGCAATGAAGTCACGGCCGTCCAGCCGCTCGCCCGGATACGCCATGAACAGGGTTTCGGCGTCGACCTTGCGGCTGTCAGCCGTCAACTTGCGTGGCAAGGGTTGGGGCAGCAGGCTGAGTGGCGTCATACCACCTCCCCGACTTCCGGCACATTCTCGGCCGGAATCACGATATTGTTGGTTGGCGCATCCTGCGGCACAGCCAGCAGGCGCAGCGAGCCTTCCATCACCTTGCTGAACACCGGTGCCGCGACGGCACCGCCGTAATAGATGCCGGCACTGGGTTCATCGACCATCACGGCGATGACCAGGCGCGGATTGGATGCCGGCGCCAGCCCGATAAAGGAGGAGATGTAGCGGCCATCGGCGTACACCCCATTAATGACCTTCTGCGCCGTGCCGGTCTTGCCGGCGACGCGATATCCCGCCACTTGCGCCTTGGGCGCAGTCCCGCCCGGCTTGACCACGGCCTCCATCATTTCGCGCATGGATCGCGCCGTCTGGGCAGACAGCACCTGCTGCCCCACCGGCACTTCGTTCAACTTGACCATGGACAGCGGGCGCAGCTCGCCATCGTTCGCAAACACCGTATAGGCCCGCGCCATCTGCAACAAAGTGACCGTTACCCCCTGCCCGAAGCAGATCGTGGCATGGTCGATCGGTACCCAGTTCTTCCAGGGGCGCAGTCGCCCGGACACCTCGCCCGGAAAACCGGAATTCGGCAAGGAACCGAATCCCAGCTGGTTCAGCTTGCCCCACAGCTCCTGCGGCGTCAGCGACATACCCATCTTGGCGGTGCCAATATTGGAAGACTGCTGCACGATTTCGGTGACGCTCAGCACCCCCTTGGCGTGCACGTCGTGGATGGTGTTCTTGCCGATGACGTAATGTCCTTGGCCAATATCGATGCGCGTTTCCGGGGTGAATTTTCCCGTCTCCATCGCGGCTGCGATTGTGAACGGCTTCATGGTCGAGCCGGGCTCGAACGTGTCGGTAATCGCCCGGTTACGCGACTTGCCGGCGATATTCACAGGGTTATTCGGGTTGTAGGTCGGCTGATTGGCCATCGCCAGCACCTCCCCCGTGCGGGCATCCAGCACCACGATAGCACCGGCTTTCGCCTTGTTCGCTTCGACTGCGCGCGCCAGTTCTCGATATGCCAGATACTGGATCTTGCGATCGATCGACAGCACCAGGTCGCGCCCGTCCTGCGGCACCTTGACCGCCTCCAGATCCTCGACGATACGGCCCTGACGGTCCTTGATCACGCGGCGGCTACCCGGTTTGCCGGAGAGCCAGTGCTGGTAGACCAGCTCCATCCCCTCCTGCCCCTTGTCCTCGATGCCGGTAAAGCCGACCACGTGCGCCATCACTTCCCCGGCCGGGTAATAGCGGCGATATTCGCGCTGCATGAAAATGCCGGGGATATCCATCTGCATCACTTGCGCCGCTTGTTCAGGCGGCAGGCGTCGTTTCAGATAGACGAATTCGCGATCACTGTTGGACAATTTCTTGCTGAGATCGCTGGGCTTGAGGTTGAGCAGCCCAGCCAGCTTTTTCAGTTGCTGGGCGTTGATGGTCACATCCGGCGGACTGGCCCAGATCGACTCGACCGGCGTGCTGATCGCCAGCGGCTCGCCGTAACGGTCCGTCACCATGCCGCGGTGGGCAGAAAGCGTCAGTACGCGGCTATAGCGTGCATCGCCCTTTTGCTGCAGAAACTCGGTACGCACCCCCTGCAGATAGATCGAACGCCCCAGCAACACCACGAAGCCGGACAGCACCACCATCAGCAGGGTGCGTCGACGCCATGCCGGGAGTTGCAGTATCAGGGGTTTGACTTTATGGATCATGGCGCCACGATCTGGATTTTTGCCGGTTCCGGCACTTGCATGCGCAGATGCGAACTCGCCACCTGCTCGATCCGGGCATGCATCGCCCAGGTACTTTGCTCGAGCTGGAGCTGCCCCCATTCGATTTCGTATTGCTTGGCCAGATCCTGCTGCTGCTGCAACTCGATGTAGAGCTTGCGCGCCTTGTGCTGAGACGTAACCGTTCCCAGCGCACTCGCCAGCACCACCATGAACAGGATCAGGTTGAGCTTGGTCATGCCGCCGCGGTCCTTTCGGCCACGCGCATCACGGCGCTGCGCGAACGCGGATTGGCACGCACTTCCTCATCGCCCGCCTTGATCGCCCTGCCCACCGCCACCAGACGCGACGGCGGCAGCTCGCTCGCACGCACGGCAAATCGCGACGGCAAGTCGTCACGGTCTTGCTGCGAACGAATGAAGCGCTTCACGATACGATCTTCCAGCGAGTGAAAACTGATCACGGCCAATCTGCCACCCGGCGCCAGCACATCGACGCACCGGGGCAGGGTCAGCGACAATTCCTCAAGCTCCTGATTGATGAAAATCCGTAGAGCTTGAAAGGTGCGCGTCGCCGGATCCTGGCCAGGCTCGGTTTTAAACACCGCGCCTGCCACGATCTTGGCAAGTTGTCCGGTAGTGGTGATGCCATGCCCATCTGCGCGTGCCGCAACAATCGCCCTTGCAATCTGTTTAGCAAACCGTTCTTCACCATAATCCTTGATCACCCCCCTGATTTGTTCTTCTGTTGCAGCCGCGAGAAACTCCGCCGCCGTCTGCCCACGACTCTGGTCCATGCGCATGTCCAGCGGCCCGTCGAAACGAAAACTGAAACCACGCACCGCTTCGTCGATCTGCGGAGACGACACGCCGATATCCAGCAACACGCCATCGACCTTGCCCACCCCCAGCGCCTCCAGTTGCGCCTTGAGCGCGGAAAATCCGCTATGCACCAACTGAAAACGAGGATCACGAATCGACTGCGCCGCCTCGACCGCCGCGAGATCGCGATCCAGCGCGATCAATCGCCCCTGCGGTCCCAGGCGCGCCAGAATGGCCCGGCTGTGGCCGCCGCGCCCAAAGGTCCCGTCCACGTACACCCCATCAGGGCGGACATTCAGGGCATCGACAGCTTCATTCAGCAGTACGGTGATGTGTGAGCCGGCGCTCACAGCGAGAAACCATCCAGTTCGCCGGGCAGTGTCATATCGTCCGCAGCCATGA
>JADHED010000803.1_pt1 | contig 31859 bp, 26 predicted proteins | sample 8952041 | NCBI WGS metagenome assembly JADHED01 (sample SAMN16124423, study PRJNA663239) | bioreactor sludge metagenome | isolation source: sludge (control) | place: India:Bengaluru | collected 2018-09-08
GCCGGACCTCGGCCGGCCCGGTGCAGGTCCAGCCGTCCGACGTTCGCACCACCGAGACGAGGTAGGGTCCCGGGGGCAGCGCGGGAAAGCGCCAGCGCGCCTCGCCCGCCGACGCGGCGAGCGCGACGAGGGGGGCGACGACGGGGACGGCGCGGGACGCCCCCGGGCGGGACGGCGTCAGCGACGCGCGGCAGCCCTGCGGCGGCGTGCAGCCCGCGGGCACCGGCGCGACGGTCACGAGCGAGGCCGGCTTCAGCGCGCACGCGCGCGTCCGCGGGTCCATCACGCCCGCGAGGTCCCCCTTGACGCAGAGCGCGGCCGCGCACCCGGCCGGGGCGCGGGCCTTCCCCGCCGCGTCGCTGAGCACCGCGCCGACGACGTCGCCGCCGCAGATCACCTGCGCGCCCGCCTCCGGCGCGCCGCCCGCGCCCAGCACGCGCACCACCGTCACCGCGGCCGCCGCGGCCGCCAGCAGCACCGGCGTCATCGGGCCGTCTCCGCCGGCACGTCGACCACCGCGCCCGTGGGGGCGGGGCTCTGCCCCGCCCGGGTGGGGCGCAGCCCCACCCCCACGGATCCGGGGCTGAGCCCCCCCGTCTCGAGCGCGGCGCGCGCGTCGAGCATGTGCAGCGCGAACGTCGCCAGCCAGTGCTCTCCCTCGTAGCTCCCGCTGGCGATGTGCGGTAGGCTGGCGCGCGCGTGCGCGTCGCCGAGCCGCCGCAGGTGCGCCGCGGCGCGGTCGCCCGGCCCGAGCACGGCCGCGAGCGCGTAGAGGCAGCGCGCGCGGCTCAGGTTGAGGCCGTCGAGGTGCACGATCTTGGGGTCCGTGCGGTCCGAGACGACCGCCGGCACGAGGTCGCCCCCGCGCAGCAGCCCGGGGAGGAAGCGCTTCAGCCAGCGCCGCCGCTCCGCCGCGGGCAGCACGCGGACCATCAGCGCGGCCTCCTCGAGCGCGGGGCTGAGGAAGTCCTCGCCCCCCGGCTCCCACGCGATCGGCGCGTCCCGGTCGGCCCCGAACCAGGCCCGCGCGCGCTCGCGGAGCAGCGCCTCGAGGGAACCGTCGCCGGCGGCCGCGGCGTGGTCCAGCGCGAGCGCGAGCGCGTACGCGGTGTTGGGGTGCACGCCCGTGCGGATCGGGTAGGTCTGCTTCGGCAGGAACTCCACGAGCTTCGTCTTCAGCGCGTCGGACAGCGGGCGCAGCGCCGCGGCCCAGCGGCGCGCGTCCGGGTCGTCCCACGCGCGCAGCTCGGCGTCGAGCTTCAGCAGCCAGGCCCAGCCGTACGTGCGCTCGAAGCTCTTCCGGTTCGGCGCGCCGAGGTAGGCGACCTCCGCGGCGATCGGCCCCTCGGCGAGGTGCCGGTCGAGGAGCGCGCGGACGCGCGGCGCCTCCGGCAGGCCCGGGTCGAGCCGCAGCAGGCGCACCAGCAGCCAGTGGCCGTGCACCGCGGAGTGCCAGTCGAAGCAGCCGTAGAACGCGGGGTGCAGCGCCGCGGGCGGCCGCGCGTCGGCGGCGTCGTTCAGGACGTGGTCGGGCTTGTTCGGGAACTCGCGCTCCGCGCAGCCGAGCGCGATCGCGGCGAACCGGCCGGCGGAGGCGCGGTCGAGGACGAGGTCGTCGGCGGCGAGGGCCGCGGAGGACGCCGGCAAGACGAGAACGACGAAGACGACGAGGACGAGAAGGACGAGGAGGACGCCGGGAAACGACGCGCGTCCCACGGGAAGCGATCGGGCCATGGCCCATTCTATCGGAGCGGCCCCGCTAGAATGGGCGTCCATGCTGGAGTTCGCGCTCCTCAACGGGGTCTTCGTCGTGTTCGCGCTGGCCTCGCCGGTGGCGGGCGTCCTCCTGCTGGCGTCCTTCTTCCGCGCCCGCCGGCGCGGGGCCGCGCGCTGGCCGCTCGTCGCGGCCGCGCTCGTCGCGTTCGCCGTGCCGCTCGCCGGCGGCTACGCGACGTTCGTCGAGCCGTTCCGGCTCACCACCGAGACCGTCGCCGTGCCGCTGCCGGCCGCGCGCGCCGGCGGCGCGACGCTGCGCGTCGGCGTGCTCGCGGACCTGCAGACGGACGCGGTCACGGCCCACGAGCGCGCCGCCGTCGAGACCTTGCTCACCCTGCGGCCGGACGTCGTGCTCCTCCCCGGCGACTTCTTCCAGGGGAGCGCCGAGGCCTTCCGGCGCGAGCTCCCCGCGCTGCGGGCGCTGCTCCAGCGCCTCGACGCGCCCGGCGGCGTCTTCGCCGTGCAGGGCAACGTGGACGCGCCCGACGAGCTCGCGGCGCTCGTCGCCGGGACGCGCGTCCGCTGGCTGCAGGACGAGGTCGTGCGGCTCGCGTGGCGGGACCGGCGCGTCACGCTCGGCGGCGCGTCGCCGCGCTACCAGGGGGGCGCCGCGCGCGTGATCCGCGAGCTCGAGCGCGACCCGGACCCGGGCGACGTGCGGCTGCTGCTCGCGCACCATCCCGACCGCGTCCTGCAGCTCCGCCCCGGCAGCCGGATCGACCTCGTCGTCGCGGGGCACACCCACGGCGGGCAGGTGCAGCTGCCGCTGATCGGGCCCCTGCTGACGTTCTCGCGCGTCCCCCGCCGCGTGGCGGCCGGGGGCCTGCACGACCTCGACGGCCGGCGGATCTACGTCAGCCGCGGCGTCGGCTGGGAGCGCGGCCCCGCCCCGCGCGTGCGGTTCCTCGCCCCGCCGGAGGTCTCGCTGCTCGTGCTCGGCGCGACGCCCTGACCCTGCGGCCCCTGAGGGACGTGCGGGACGTGCGGGACGTGCGGGGCCTGCGGGACCTGCGGGACCTGCGGCGACGAACCGGGGCGCGCGATGCCGAGCGCCTTCATCCGCGACGCGAGCGTGGACGGGGACAGGCCGAGCAGCGCGGCCGCGCCGTCCGCGCCCGCCACGCGCCAGCCGCAGCGCACGAGCGCGGCCCGCATGTTGTCGCGCTCGATCTGGCGCAGGCGGCGCTCGCTGAGGATCTCGCCGGACGTATCCAGCATGGGACGCGGTCCGCTGCCGCCGCTCGTGACGGCCGCCCCCTGGGACACCGGCGACGCGAGCCGGTCCGCGGGGACGATGCGCTCGAGGTTCAGCCCGCCGTCGCGCGAGGTGATCAGCGCGCGCTCGATCACGTTGCGCAGCTCGCGCACGTTCCCCGGCCAGCTGTAGCCGCGCAGCGCCGCCTCGTCCTCGGGCGTCAGCGCGGGGGCCGCGCGGCCGAGGTCGCGCGCGATCTTCGCCGCGATCGACGCCGCCAGCAGCACGACGTCCTCGCCCCGCTCGCGCAGCGGCGGCAGCTCGAGCGGGAAGACGCAGAGCCGGTAGTAGAGGTCCTCGCGGAAGGTCCCGTCCTGGACCGCGCGGAGCAGGTTGCGGTTCGTCGCCGCGAGGACCCGCACGTCCACGTGCCGCGTGCGCGAGCTGCCGACCGGCTCGAACTCCCCTTCCTGCAGGACGCGCAGCAGCTTCCCCTGCAGCTCGAGCGGCAGCTCCCCGACCTCGTCGAGGAAGATCGTGCCGCCGTCGGCGAGCGCGAAGCGCCCCTCGCGGCGCTGCGTCGCGCCGGTGAACGCGCCCCGCTCGTGGCCGAAGAACTCGCTCTCGATCAGCGTGCCCGGGATCGCGGCGCAGTTGACCTTCACCAGCGGCTTCAGCCGCCGCGCGCTGCGGTCGTGGATGGCGCGCGCGAACAGCTCCTTGCCCGTGCCGGTCTCGCCGAGGATCAGGACGGAGGCGTCGGTCGCGGCGACCTGCGCGACCCCCTTGAGCGCCGCGCAGAGCGCGGGGCTCCGCCCCACGATCTCGTCGAAGCCGTGGTCGGCGGCGATCTCGGCGCGCAGGTACTCGGTCTCGGCCCAGAGCGAGCGGATCGTCCGCTCGGCCTCGATCCGCGCGTCGACGTTGCGCAGGATCAGCGTGAAGTACGTGCGGTGCCGCAGCTCGTAGCGCGACAGCGTGGCCTCGGCGGGGAACGGGCGCCGGCCCGCGGGCTCGGCGGTCAGCCCGCCGGGGATCCAGAGGTACCGCTCGGCGCCGGTGCGGCGGTCGAGTTCGTCCGCGCAGGCCGCGAGCGTGACCGTCGACGTGACGCCGAGCAGGCGCTCGACCCGCTCCCCCGCCAGCTCCGCCGAGGTCGCGCCGAAGAGCTTCTCGGCCGCGCTGTTGACGAGCGTGACCCGCAGCTCGCGGTCGAGCTCGACGATCGCGTCCATCGCGCTGTCGATCAGCCGCCCCAGCTTCTCCTGCCGCTCGCGCAGGTCGGCCTCGAGCCGCTGGCGGCGCATCTCGGCCAGCGCGCGGCTGGCGAAGACGGAGAACAGCTCGACGACCCCGTCCTCGGCCGGCATCAGCCGCGTGTCCACGACGGCGAGGTGCCCGAGCACGCGCTCGTCCTCCCCGAGCAGCGGCGTCCCGAGGTAGCTGACGAGCCCCGCGTCCTTCATCTGCGGCGGGTCGCCGGGGTAGAGGCCGACCGAGAGGTCCGGGAGGTGCACGAGGCGCTTCTCGCGGATCGCCGTCTCGCAGGGGGTGCCGGCGATCGCGTACTCGAACCCGTCGACGAAGCGGTCGCCGAACCAGAACGACAGCGCGCGCAGCCGCTCGCGCCGCTCGTCGTACTCGGTGAGCCAGGCCCCGTACGTGTCGAGGGCCCGCGCCATGTGGAACACGAGCGCGCGGTAGAACGACTCGCCGGTCTCGGACGCCGTGCCTTGGACGATCGCGCGCAGCGCCGTGTGTTCGTCGATGCGCCTCGGGGGCGTCGGTGGCGGTGAGGACATGGAGGACTCCGTCCGCGGGCGTGGCCCGCCCGCGGGACCCTCGCCCGGGCGCGCGGATCATAACCCGGACTCCTGTCGACGTAAGCCCCCCCCCGGGGCGGACCCGTCACGGGCGGCGGCGCTCGCGAGATTCCGCGCCGCAGGGCTCGCGAGATCCCGCGGACCGCGAGTTCCCGCGCCGGCCCAAGCGGCCCGGGGACGCCCTCACGTGCCTTTGTTTGCGTCATTTACGCCCTCGCGTGGGCGCTGGCACGGGGCGTGCCTAGAGAGGGGGCACACGCGGCCGGAGAGGGGCCCCGCCCGGAGCCCGGGAGGCCGCGCGAGAGAGAGGACGACATGTCGCAGCAGACCCAGAGCCCCCGCACCCGCGGCCCCCTGAACGGCGTCGACACGCCCACCCTGTTCGCCACGCTCGACGCCGTGAAACAGCAGCCCGACCTGGCCCGCTTCCAGTTCCGCGCGGTCAACCGCTGGCAGCAGGGCACGCACAGCCGCACGACGATCCACGGCTTCTCCGGCGCCGGCGGCGAGCACCGGCACGTGCGCGAGTTCGTGTTCGACGGCGACCACCCGCAGGTCCTCGTCGGCCGCGACAACGGCCCCACCCCAGTCGAGTTCCTGCTGCACGCGCTCGCGAGCTGCCTGACCGCCGGGATCGGCAACATCGCCGCCGCGCGGGGCGTGACGCTCTACGAGGTCGAGTCGCGGGTCGAGGGGGACATCGACCTGCGCGGGATCTTCGGCCAGTCGGACGAGGTCCGGAACGGCTACCGCGCGCTGCGGGTGAATTTCTCGATCAAGGGCGACGCCGCGCCCGAGGTGCTGCGCGAGATCGTCGAGCAGTCCCGCGCGCGCTCCGCGGTGTACGACGTGCTGGCGCACGGCACCGCGATCCAGATGACCGTCGACGCCGCCTGACTCCCCACCTGCACCCGTAGGGGCGGGCCTCCCGCGCTCCCGTAGGGGCGGGCCTCCCGCGCTCCCGTAGGGGCGGGCCTCCCGCGCAGCGGGATGGTCCGCCCACCCCACCACCTCCACCCACCCCACCGGACCTCCACCGCAGTGAGTGAAGGGACACGACCATGCACCGCAGCGACGACGAGCGAAACGTGGACACGCTGATCGTAGGCGGCGGCCAGGCCGGCCTCGCGATGAGCCGCTGCCTCGCCGGGCAGGGCGTCGCGCACGTCGTGCTCGAACGCGGCCGGATCGGCGAGCGCTGGCGCAGCGAGCGCTGGGACTCGCTGCGGCTGCTGACCCCGCGCTGGCAGAGCCGCCTGCCCGGCTTCGCCTACGACGGCCCGGACCCCGACGACTACATGGGCAAGGACGAGGTCGTCGGCTACCTCGAGCGCTACGCGGCGTCTTTCGGCGCCCCGGTCGAGACCGGCGTCACGGTGACGTCGGTCGCGCGCGACCCGCGCGGCGGCTTCCGCGTCGAGACCGACCGCGGGTCCTGGCAGGCGGGCCACGTCGTCGTCGCGACGGGGCCCTGCGACACGCCGTACGTGCCGCCGTTCGCCGCGGGGCTGCCGGACGACGTGGAGCAGGTCGTGACCACGGCGTACCGGAATCCGCAGCGCCTGCGCCCCGGCGGCGTGCTGGTCGTCGGCGCCTCCGCGAGCGGCCTCCAGCTCGCGGCCGAGATCCACCGCTCGGGACGGCCCGTGACGCTCGCGGTCGGGCGCCACACGCGCCTGCCGCGGGTCTACCGCGGGCGGGACATCCTCGCCTGGTACGACGCGATGGGCGTGCTCACGCAGGGCGCCGGCGACGTGCGCGACCTCGCCGCCGCGCGGCGCGAGCCGTCGCTGCAGCTCGTCGGGACGGCCGCGCGCCGCGCGCTCGACCTCGGCGTGCTGCAGGAGGAAGGCGTGCGGCTCGCGGGGCGCGCGGTCGGCGCCGCGGACGGGCGCGTGTTCTTCGCGTCCGACCTCGCCGAGACGATCGCCGCGGCGGACGCCAAGCTCGCGCGCCAGCTCGCGCGCGTCGACGCCTTCATCGAGCGCGAGCGGCTTCCCGTCCCGCCCGCGTCGGCAGCCGATCTCCCCCGCCCCGTGCCGGTGCCCGTCGCGCCGGAGGAGATCGACCTGCGCGCCGCCGGGATCCGCACCGTGCTCTGGGCGACCGGCTACCGGCGACGCTATCCCTGGCTGCACGTGCCCGTGCTCGACGCGCAGGGCGAAATCCGCCACGACGGCGGCGTCACGCCCGAGCCGGGGCTGTACGTGATCGGGCTCCCGTTCCTGCGCCGCCGCAACTCGAGCTTCCTCGACGGCGTGGGGGCCGACGCCCGCGACCTCGCCGCCCACATCGCCGAACGCCTCACCCTGACCGCCGCCTGAGCCCTTGGATCCTTCACGTGCGGGGGCGGTCTCCGCCCCGCCCGGGAGCGCCAGACCATGACGACCACCGACCTGACCTCCTCCCCGTCCGCGTCCCGCTCGTACGACGCCGTGATCGTCGGCGCGCGCTGCGCCGGCGCGGCGACCGCGCTGCGGCTCGCGCGCCAGGGGCTGCGCGTGCTCGCGGTCGAGCGCGGGCGCGAGGGCGCCGACACGCTCTCGACGCACGCGCTGATGCGCGGTGCCGTGCTGCAGCTGCGCCGCTGGGGGCTGCTCGAGCGCGTGGCCGCGTCGGGCGCGCCCGCGATCCGCAGCACCACGTTCCACTACGGCGACGAGGCGATCCCGGTCGCGATCAAGCCCCGCGACGGCGTGGACGCGCTGTACGCGCCGCGGCGGACCGTGCTCGACCCGCTGCTCGTGGACGCGGCGCGCGAGGCGGGGGCCGAGGTGGTGCACGGGTGGCGCGTCGTCGACTTCGTGCGCGACCCGCACGGGCCCGTCGCCGGCGTGGTGCTGTCCGCGCCCGACGGGTCGACCCGGGCCGTGCGCGCCGGGCTCGTGGTCGGCGCGGACGGGATCCACTCGACGGTCGCGCGGCTCGCGGGCGCGCCCGCGCGGCGCACGGGCCGGCACGCGACCGCGGTGATCTACGGCTACTGGCCGGGCCTCGCGGCGGACGGCTACCGCTGGTTCTACCGCCCGGGGGTCAGCGTCGGCGCGATCCCGACCAACGGCGGCCTGACCTGCGTGTTCGTGTCGGTGCCGGCGCGGCGCTGGCCGGCGCTGCACGAGGAGGGGCTCGACGCCGCGTACCGCCGCGTGCTGGCGGAGGGCGCGCCGGAGCTGGCCGCGGCGCTCGCGGGCCGCGCGCCGGCGGGTCCGCTGCGCGGCTTCCCCGGGGTGCGCGGGTACCTGCGCCGCGCGTGCGGCCCCGGCTGGGCGCTCGTCGGCGACGCGGGCTTCTTCCGCGACCCGCTGACCGCGCACGGCATCACCGACGCGCTGCGCGACGCGGAGCTGCTGGCGCGCGCGGCGGAGTCGGGATCGCTGCGGGCGTACGAGGCGGCGCGCGACGCGCACGCGGTGCCGATGCTGGAGGTGACCGACGCGGTCGCGTCGTTCGACTGGGACCTCGCGCGCGTGAAGGAGCTGCACCTCGATCTCAGCCGGGCGATGGCGGCCGAGGTGGACGCGATCCGCGCGTTCGACGAGGCGGCGACGGCCGCCCCCGCGGCGCCCTGCCCGCTGAAGCTGCCCGTCGCGCCGCTGGCGCGCGCCGTCTGACGCGGGCGGCAAGAACGGCGCCATGAAAAGGATGGGGGCCCGGCGGGGGAGCCGGGCCCCGAGGGTGCGGAGGTCCCGAGAGGAGAGGGGTGTGCGTTTCGGAACCCCTGGGCCGCCTGCGCGCTTTCCCGCGCGACCGGGCCGGGGCTCCTGCGGTTGTCTCACGTAAGTACAAGGCGCGTGCCACGCGCCCCGCGGTCCGCCGCGTGCCGCCGTCGTCCGAGGTTCCCGGAGGCCGCGGCGCGGGCCGGCGCGAGGCGGCGTCCCTGGCCGGACATCGGACAGCGTGGCCGGGACAGCGTGGCCGGACGCCGTGGCGCGTCGCCGTCGGCACGTCGGCCGGGTGCCGGGAGCCGCGGGCGTGCATTCGGCGCGCTGCGTCGAAGAGAACGGCTCGAGTGCACGAGCGCGGGAACGGAGCGCGTCGAGTGCACGATTCGCGGCAAGACAGAACCCCGAATGCAGCTTTCATCGGCGTTAGCTGGCCGCGCGAGCCCCGTAAACGTGCGTTCGCGGCTCTCCGTTGCCTTGATCGTGCACTCGCGCCGTTCTCTTGAACACAACGACCTGGATGCACGCGCCCGGAACCCCGATCCGATCCGAGATCCGATCCGATCCAACGCTGATCCGGCGCCGATTCAACGCGCGGACGATACGCCACACCCCGGGTCAGGCGGGATCGGTCCAGTGGCCGCGCGAGCGGATCAGGTCGACGAGGCGCTCGGGGGCCTCGGCGGAGGGGATGTCCTTCTGGACCATCTCCTTGCCGACGAAGAGCGCGACCTTCCCCTCGCCCCAGCCGACGTAGCCGTAGTCGGCGTCGGCCATCTCGCCGGGGCCGTTCACGACGCAGCCCATGACCGCGATCTTGAGCTTGAGGTGCGAGGTGAGGACGCGCACGCGCTCGGTCGTCTCCTCGAGCTCGAACAGCGTGCGGCCGCACGACGGGCACGCGATGTAGTCCGCCTTCTCGAGCCGCCGCCGGCAGCCCTGCAGGACGTTGTGCACGAGCGCGGCGGTCGCGACGGGGTCCGGGCCGCAGCCGAGGCGCACCGCGTCGCCGAGGCCGTCGACGAGCAGCGCCGCGAGGCGGCCGGTCCGGCCGAGGCGCTGGTCCTCGAACAGCGCCTCGCGGTCGCCCAGCACCAGCGGGACGCGCGCGCCGGCGGCGTCGAGCGCCGCGCCGAGCAGGCGGTGCGCGCCGATCGCGTCGAGCGCGGCGCCGGGCAGCAGGCCGGCCATCAGGCCCGGGGCCGCGCCCGCGAGCGATCGCGCGAACGCGACGACCCGCGGGCCCGCCTCCTCCAGCGGACCGTCCACCGGGAGCAGCACGAGCTTCGGCAGGCCGACGTCCGCCGCCGCGGCGCGCGTGATCTCGTCGGGCGTCGCCTCCGCGTCGAGCACGAGCGTCAGCCGGTCCGCGCCCGCGCGCAGCCGCTTGCCGAGGTCGGCGGCGAACGCGGCGTCGTTGAGCAGCGCGGCGCGGGCCGCGCCCGCGAGCGTCAGCCCGCGCGCGGGCACCACGACCGAAGCGTCGGGTCCCGGCAGGGAGAGCGGCATCTGGTTCAGGGTGGCGAACGCCGCGTTCAGGTCCCCGGCGCGCTCGATCGCGACGTCGAGCAGCTCGACCGGCGGCCGCGCCGCGAGCACCGCGGCGACGACGCGGCCGTCCGCGGGGGGCGTGACGAGTTCGACGCGCGGGACCTCGTCGCCGCCGTAGGCCTGCGCGCCCACGCCGAGCCGGGCCGTCGCGCGGCGGCGGTAGTCGTAGGGGTCGCGGCGCTCGGCGATCTCGATCGGCGGGCAGGGGGCGCCAGCGTCACGGTCGACACCCGCGTCCACGGCGAACAGGCGCACGATGTCGCGGCCGACCGGGACCTCGTGCACGGGGTCCTCGGTGAGCGAGACGCGGATGGTGTCCCCGAGCCCGTCCGCGAGCAGCGTGCCGATGCCCGCCGCGGACTTCATGCGCCCCTCGTCTCCCCCGCCCGCCTCGGTGACGCCGAGGTGCAGCGGGTAGGCGCCGAGGCCGGCCTCGTCGAGGCGCCGCGCGAGCAGCCGGTAGGCCCGCACCATCACCTGCGGGTTCGACGCCTTCATCGAGATCACGAGGCCGCGGTGGCCGCGGTCCTCGGCGATGCGCACGAACTCGATCGCGGACTGGACCATCCCCTCGGGGTTGTCGCCGTACTTCCAGACGATGCGGTCCGACAGCGAGCCGTGGTTCGTGCCGATGCGCAGCGCGACGCCGAGCTCCTTCGCGCGGTCGCAGAGCGGCGCGAACAGCTGGTACAGGCGGTCCACGTCCTGCTGCCAGCGCGCCTCGTCGTAGCCCTCGCCCGAGAGGCTCTTCCTGTCGGTGAAGTTGCCGGGGTTGACCCGCACCTTCTCGACGTGCTCGACGACCTTGAGCGCGAGCGACGGCGTGAAGTGGATGTCCGCGACGAGCGGGACGCGGACGCCTTCGCGCGCGAGGATCCGCCGGATCTCGGGCAGCGCCTCGCCGTCGGGGCGCCCCGGCACGGTCACGCGGACGATGTCGCAGCCGGCGCGCGCGAGCGCGATCGCCTGCGCGGCCGTGGCCGCCGCGTCCGAGGTCCGGGTCGTGGTCATCGACTGGACGGCGATCGGGCGCGTCCCGCCGACCACGACGTCGCCGATCGCGACCTCGACGGCCGGGCGGCGCGTGCGGCGCAGCGGGATCCACGGGGCGGGAGGCGTCGTCGTCGCGCTCATGGGGGCTCCGGAGACGGCGATTCTACCGGCTCCCCCGGCGGACGCCCTCCGGCCCCGCCCCCACGGAAACTGGGGCGAAGCCCACCCCCACGGAAAGATCAGCCCTCGAGCTGGTCGAGGACGGTGCCGTCGCTCGCGACGAGCGAGACCTGCAGCGCCGGCACGCCCAGCGCGTGCGTCGAGCAGGACAGGCAGGGGTCGTACGCGCGCACGACGGCCTGCACGCGGTTGAGCATCCCCTCCTCGAGCTTCGCGCCGTTCACGAACCGGCGGCTCACCTGCTCGATGCTGCGACCGAGGGCGAGGCTGTTGTGCCCCGTCGCGACGATCAGGTTGGCCCAGGTCATCGCGCCGCTGGGGTCGACCTTGTAGTGGTGGATCAGCGTGCCGCGCGGGGCCTCGATGATGCCGACCCCCTGGAGCGCGTTGACGTCGGCGGTGGCGCGCAGGTGCGTCGAGAGGATCTCGGGATCCTCGAGCAGCTCCTGCATCCGCTCGGCGGCGTAGGTGGCCTCGATCAGGCGCGCGTAGTGGTAGTTGAACGCGCTCGTCACGACCTTGCCGAAGCGCTCGTGGTACTCGGCGAACTCGGCGTCGGCGTCCGGCGTGCCGCAGCGCTCGGCGACGTTGAGGCGGGCGAGCGGCCCGACGCGGTAGACCCCCTGCGGGCAGCCGCCCGGCTTGAAGTACGGCGCCTTGAGGTACGAGTCGGGCAGCGCCGCCTCGCCGATGTACGTGCCGTAGTCGAGCGGGTCGGCGACGTCGGCGACGACGTTCCCCTCGGCGTCCTTGATGCGCAGGATGCCGTCGTAAAGCCGCAGCGACCCGTCGGGGCCGACGAGGCCGGCGTACATCGTCGGCGCCGTCCCGAAGGCCGCGATCTCCTCGTCGAACCCGTCCACCATGCCCTTGAAGCGCTTGATCGTGCGGCGCAGGATCGAGCGCGCCAGCGGCAGCTCGCCCAGGATCGCGTCGCGGTTGTCCTGGCTGAGCGGCGCGTTGACCCCGCCCGGGACGGTCCACGCCGGGTGGATCCGCTCGCCCGCGAGGCGCTCGATCGCCTGCTGGCCGATCTTGCGCAGCGCGATGCCGTCCTTCGCGACGTCGGGGTGCTTCTCGAGCAGGCCGACGACGTTGCGCGCCGCCGGGTCCGAGTCCATCCCGAGCAGCAGGTCGGGCCCCGAGAGGTGGAAGAAGCTCAGCGCGTGCGACTGCAGGAACTGCGCGCAGTGCAGCAGCTCGCGCAGCTTCGCCGCCGCCGGCGGGATCCGCACCGCGAGGATCGTGTCGGCGGCCTTGACCGAGGCGAGCAGGTGGCTCACCGGGCAGATCCCGCAGATGCGCGCCGTGATCGCCGGCATCTCGTAGTACGGCCGGCCCTCGACCAGCTTCTCGAAGCCGCGCAGCTGGGTGACGTGGAACTGGGTCCGCGCGACCTTGCCGGCGTCGTCGAGGTGGATCGTGATCCGCGCGTGGCCCTCGATGCGCGTCACGTGGTGGATCGTGATCTTCGTCTGCACGGGGCGGCCCCTTCTCGGTGTCATCCGAACTTCACCTTGGTCGCGAGGTCGGGCTTGCGGCCCGCGAGCAGCTCGCCGGCGACGTGGAGGATCGCGTCCGCGCGCGGCGGGCAGCCGGGCACGTGGAGGTCCACCGGGACCACCTCGTGGACCGGCATCGCCTTCTTGAGCAGCGCCGGGACGCCGTCGTTGGGGACCCGCGGGTCGGCCGACACGCCGTCCACGTAGACCGCCTGGAGCAGCCGCTTGACCGGGATGCCGTTGCGCATCGAGGGCACGTTGCCGGTGACCGCGCAGTCGCCGAGCGCGACGACCAGCCGGCTGCGGCGCCGCACCGTCTGGATCAGCCGCAGGTCGTCCTGGTTGCTCACCGCCCCCTCGACGAGGGTCACGTCGACGTTCTCGGGGAACTCCTGCGCGTCGACGAGCGGCCCGAAGACGATGTCGGCCTTCTGGGCCAGCACGGCGATGTTCTCGTCGATGTCGAGCAGCGACATGTGGCAGCCCGAGCACCCGTCGAGCCAGACCGTCGCGAGCCTGATCTTGCTCATGGCTGCACCTCGCGCAGCAGCGCCAGGCGGCTGATGCGCTCCTTGTACTTGATCATCTCCTCGGCGCCGCGCCCCTTCTCGGCCAGCGCGCCGGTCGGGCAGGCCTGCAGGCACTTGCCGCAGCTGGTGCAGTCGGTCGACGCGCCCCACGGGCGGTTCATCTCGGCGACGATCATCGACCCCACGCCGCGCGCCTTGACGTCCCACACGCACGCGCCCTCGAACTCGGCGCACACGCGCACGCAGCGGGTGCAGAGGATGCAGCGGTTGTGGTCCAGCACGTAGCGCGGGTGCGAGGTGTCGACCGGCAGCCGCGGGTAGCTGTAATTGAAGCGCGCGGAAGTCACGCCGAGCTGCTGCGCGAGCGCCTGCAGCTCGCAGTGGTTGTTGGAGACGCAGACCGCGCAGACGTGGTTGCGCTCGACGAGCAGCAGCTCGAGCGCCATCTTGCGGTACGCCTGCAGCCGCGCCGAGTTGGTCGTCACGGACATCCCGTCCTCGGCCGGCGTCGTGCAGGACGGCAGCAGCCGGTTCACCCCGGCGACCTCCACCATGCACAGCCGGCAGGCGCCGACCGCGGACAGGCCCGTCATGTAGCAGAGCGAGGGGATCCGGCGGCCGCTCTCCCAGGCCGCCGCGAGGATGCTCATCCCCTCCCGCGCCTTGATGTACTCGCCGTCGATGCGGATCGAAAGGCTCGGCATGGCGTCAGTGCTCCTCGTGACGGATGTCGCAACGCAGGCAGCGGAACGCTTCCTCGGTCGCCTCGACCGCGCTGAGCGCGCCGACCGCCTCGACGAACGACGTCGCGCGCTCGTGCGCCGGACGCTCGGCGGGGACGTGCCGCCGCGCCTCGCTGACGTGCGCCGGGGGCGTGTTCTCGTACGCGAACTCCGGCAGCAGCTGCGGCAGCCGGTTCGTGCCGACGAGCCGCTCGTCGATCCGCTTCGCTGCGGTCTTGGCGTAGCCCATCGCGTTCGAGACGTTCGACGCCCCGCTGATCAGGTCACCGCCGGCGTAGAACATCGACCGGCTGGTCTCGAGCGTGTAGCGGTCGACCTCGATCGTCCCCTTCGGCGAGAGCTTCAGCCCCGACGCGGCGGCGAAGTCCTTGTCCACCGTCTCGCCGACCGCGAGGATCACGGTGTCGCAGGCCACGCTGCGGACGTCGTCCGTCGCGATCGGCTTGCGGCGGCCGGACGAGTCGAACTCGCCGAGCCGGGTGCGCACGACCTCGAGCGCCTTCACGCAGCCGTGGGCGTCGCCGATGATCCGGTGCGGCGCCGCGAGGTAGGCGAACTCGACCCCCTCGTGCCGCGCGGCCTCGACCTCCTCGTGGATCGCGGGCATGTCCTTGCGCTCGCGGCGGTAGACGACGGTCACCTCGGCGCCGAGGCGCAGGGCCGTGCGCGCCGAGTCGATCGCGGCGTTGCCGCCGCCGATCACGACGACCTTCCGGCCGAGGGCGACCGGCTCCTTCTTGGCCACGGCCTCGAGGAACGGCAGCGCGGGGATCACGCCGCGCAGCTCGGTGCCCGGCAGGTAGACCCAGGACTCCTTCCAGGTGCCGATCGAGAGGAACACCGCGTCGTAGTCCGCGGCGAGGTCGTTGAGCGCCACGTCCCGCGAGACGGCGGTGTTCAGCACGAACGTCGCGCCGACGCGCGCGATCAGCTCGATCTCGCGCGAGAGCACCTCCTTGGGCAGGCGGTAGTCGGGCAGCGCGTAGCGCAGCATCCCTCCCGGCTCGGGGTTCGCCTCGTAGACGGTGACCTCGTGGCCCAGCAGCGAGAGGTAGAACGCGCAGGTGAGGCCCGTCGGGCCGGCGCCGACCACCGCCACCTTCTTGCCCGTCGGCGGCAGCTTGCGCCGGACGACCCGCTCGACCAGCGCGTCGAAGCGGTCCGACAGGTAGATGCTGTCCGCGATGAAGCGGTGCACCTCGCGCATGTTCACCGCCTCGTCGAGCCCGGAGCGGCGGCAGCGGTTGTCGCAGGGGTGCTGGCAGACGCGGCCGGTCGTGGCCGGCAGCGGGTTGTCCATCACGACGGACTCGAACGCGTCCTCGAGCCGGTCCTCCTTCCAGAGCTGGAGGAAGCGCGGGATGTTCATGTGCAGCGGGCAGCTGTTCTCGCACGGCGACAGCGCGAGGTCCTCGCACACCCCGGCGCGGCAGCGGTGCGCCCGGATGTGGTCCTCGAACTCCGTGCGGAAGTGCCGCATCGTCGTCAGCACCGGGTTCGGCGCGCTCGTCCCGAGGCCGCACAGCGACATCTCGCGGATCATCGGCCCGAGTTCCTCGAGCAGCCGCAGGTCCGCCGCCGTCGCCGTGCCGTGCGTGAACTTGTTGAGCAGCGCGAGCGCCTTGTCGAGCCCCACCCGGCAGGGCACGCACTTGCCGCACGACTCGGAGTGCGTGAACTCGACGAAGTAGCGCGCGACGTCGACCATGCAGTTGTCGTCGTCCATCACGACGATGCCGCCCGAGCCCATGATCGAGCCGAGCTGCGCGAGCGTCTCGTAGTCCACCGGCGTGTCGAACATGTCCTGCGGGATGCAGCCGCCCGACGGCCCCCCCGTCTGCACGGCCTTGATCGAGCGCCCGTTGGTCCCGCCGCCGCCGACGTCGTAGACGAAGTGCGAGAGCGGCGTGCCGAGCGGCATCTCGACCAGCCCGGTGTTGGCGATCTTGCCGACCAGCGAGAAGACCTTCGTGCCGGCGCTCTTCGGGCTGCCGAACTCGGTGAACCAGGCCGCGCCGCGCATCACGATCGGCGCGATGTTGTACCAGGTCTCGACGTTGTTGATGCTCGTCGGGCAGCCGAACAGCCCCTTCTGCGCGGGGTACGGCGGCCGCGGCGTGGGCCGGCCGGCCTTCCCCTCGAGCGAGCGGATGAGGGCCGTCTCCTCGCCGCAGACGAACGCGCCCGCGCCCTCGACCAGCCGCAGGTGGAAGTCGAACCCGCGCCCGAGGACGTCCCGGCCGAGCAGGCCGTACTCCTGCGCCTGCTCGATCGCGCGGTGCAGCCGGTGCACGGCGAGCGGGTACTCGGCGCGCACGTAGACGATGCCCTCGGTCGCGCCGGTGACGAACGCCCCGATGATCATCCCCTCGATCAGGGCGTGCGGGTCGCTCTCGATCTCGTTGCGGTTCATGTAGGCGCCGGGGTCGCCCTCGTCCGCGTTGCAGATCAGGTACTTCTGCCCGGCGCGCGCCTTGCGCAGGAAGTCCCACTTGAGGCCGGTCGGGAACCCCGCGCCGCCCCGGCCGCGCAGCTTCGAGGCCTTGATCTGCTCGAGCACCGCCTCGGGGTGGTTGTCGATCAGGACGTTGAACAGCGCCTCGTAGCCGCCGACCGCGAAGTACTCCTCGATGTCGACCGGGTTGATCAGGCCGCAGTTGCGCAGCACGATCTTGCGCTGGCCGGCGAAGAACGGGACCTCGTGCCAGTGCGGGATCTCGGGGAAGCCCGTGCCGTACTTGACCGTCGACGTGACGTGGTCCCACTCCTCGATCTTGCACAGCGCGCGCTCGGGCGGGACGTGCCCGGCGAGGACCTGGTCGAGCAGGAGCGGCGCCTCGCCGGCCTCGACGCGGTGCAGCACGACGAGCGGCTGGCCGGGCAGCGCGACGTTGACCAGCGGCTCCTCGGCGCAGAAGCCGAAGCACCCGACCGGTGCCAGCGCGACGTCGAGGCCGCGCCGCCGCGCCTCGTCCGAGAACGCGTGGAAGACCGACTCGGCGCCGTTGCCCGAGCCGCAGGTGCCCATCCCGACCGCCACCCGCGGCCGCGCGGGCTGCAGCTTCCTGAGGCCCGCCTCGCGGACGGCGCGGAACCCCGAAAGGTCGACGACGCGGGGCATCACCGCCCTCCCTTCCGCAGCGTGTCCACCTCGCGCTGGAGCACGCGCTCGTTGACGTGGCCGAGCACCTTGTGATCGACCTCGACGACCGGCGCGAGCGCGCACTGCCCGAAGCAGGCGACGGTGCGCAGCGTGAAGCGCTGGTCGGGGGTCGTCACGGAGAGCTTGTCCGCGCTCCCCTCCTCGTCCTCGCCGCGCAGGCCGAGCTCGAGCTTCATCCGCTCGAGCAGGCCGCGCGAGCCGCGCGTGTGGCAGGCCGTGCCGCGGCAGATGCAGATCGTGTGCTCGCCCTGCGGCTTGAGGTTGAAGAGCGCGTAGAACGTCGCGACGCTGTAGACCTGGGCCTTGAAGAACTCGGTGCGCGCGGCGACGTAGCTCAGCACCTCCTCGGAGAGGTACTTGTTCGGGTGGTGGTCCTGCAGTTCCTGCAGGATGCCGAGCAGCGCGCCCGGCTTGCCCTGGTGCTTCGCCAGCACGCCCTCGATGTAATCCTGCTCGGCAGTGTCCAGGCGGCGAGGTTCCGTCGCGGCGTCCATCGACAGTCCTTTTGTCTTCCGCGGTGGCGGTCACGGGAGGTCCCGGACCGGGGACGACGGCCCATGGAAGCGGCGAGCACAGGACTCGCGTCGGGCAGCCACGCGTGCCACGCGGAAAGCGGCGAAGCCACACACGAGCGGGGGAAGTGGATCGTCCTCCCGCGGCTCCGCCGTCGTCAAGGCCGTCGGTGACGGGAATCCCGACGGGAATAGCGAACGCGGGAGACCCGAGGCATAGCGAGAACCGTTGTCCGTTACGGCGTCGTCGATCCTCGCGTCACTCCGGGTCGACGAGGGCGAGGATGCGGGCCGTCACGTCCTGCATGACTTCGGGCGGAACACGGCACGCCCGGCTCGCCGACCGTGCGCGCCAGTCGAGGCTCTTGAGCTGATCGGTCAGGATCGCGCCTCGTGCCGGGAGTCCATCCGGAAGAGTGACCTCGAACGGGTAGCCCTTGACCTGCGAGGTCACCGGGCAGACGAGAGCGAGCCCGACCTTCCGGTTGTAGGACCGCGGGGACACGACGAACGCGGGGCGGCGCCCGGCCTGCTCGTTTCCCGCCTGCGGGTTGAACTGGAGCCAGACGACGTCGCCGCGGTCGGGCACGTACGCGGGCGCCACTACAAGGCCTCTCGACCGACGGGCCCGCCGGCATCGACCTCGCCGTGCACGTTGCGCCGGTTCACGCCGCGCAGCAGGTCCGCCAGCGCGTACTTCCTGACGCGGGACGGCCGGATCACGAGGCCCCCGTCGACCACCGTGAGCGTGACTTCCGACCCGGCCGCGACCCCCGCCTCCTCCGCGAACGACTTGGGGATGCGAAGACCGAGGCTGTTGCCCCACTTCCGGATCCTGGTGTTCACGAGCGCCTCCGCCGACGGGACGGTGGGTTCCGGGCCTGAGTATACAATGAGTATACGGGCGCGGGCGCCGCGGACCGCCGCCGCGCGGGACAGGCGCAGAGACCCTCGCGCGGCGTGCTAACCTCCGCCCGATGGCCGACGAACTTCCGGACTGGGAACGGCTCCTGGCGGCCGAGCGCCACCTGCAGGGTCTTCTGCCCGGTACCGTGCTGGTCGGGGGCACCGCGGCGGCCCTGCACGCCGGCCATCGCCGCAGCCTCGACGCCGACCACGTGCTCACCGACCTCCGCGACCGGTTCGAGGAGGTGCTCGCGACGCTGGAGAGCGCCGCGGGCTGGCAGTCGTCGCGCGTGCAGCGGCCGGTGATGATCCTCGGCGCGCTCGAGGGCGTGCCGACGGGCATCCGCCAGCTGCGGCGCGCGCGGCCTCTGGAGTGGGAGACGATCGAGGGGCTGCGCGTGCCCACGCTGCCCGAGATGGCGCGCATCAAGGCCTGGCTGCTCGTGACCCGCCACACCGTGCGCGACTACCTGGACACCGTGGTGCTCCTCGAGCGCCTCGGCGACGAACGCGTCGTGGAGGCGCTCCGCCCGCTCGACGAGTTGTACCCGCAGCCCGCCGCCTCCGTGCGGGCGGAACTGGTCGACCGACTCGCGCGTGCGGCCCCCGGCGACCTCGCCGCGGTGGATCTCACGACCTACAAGGGCCTGCAGGCGCCGTGGAACGAGTGGCCGCACGTGGTCGCGGTCGGGCGGCGGTTCGCCGTCGTCCTGGCCGGCGCCCTGCTGGAGGGCGCGCCGTGACGCCGCTCGAGGTGCTGGCGCGCTCCAAGGCGCTGTGGAACCGTGACCGGCTGGACCTCGGCAGCGACGAGATCCTCGCTCAACTGCTCGACCGCGGCTCGCTCGATGACTGGCGGGCGCTGTACGCGCTGGCCCGGACCGAGCCGGCGCTGCGGGCGCGGATCGTCGCGCTCGCGACGCGCGTGCCGATGTACCTGCCGCACTTCTGGCTGGCCGCGATGGCCGCGCTCGGCGAGACGGTGGACCACGCCGCCGTCCCGCGGGACGACGGCATGGGAGCCTGAGGCGCGAACGACGAGTTACGAAGCGGGTCAGTACCCGTACATGTCCGCGCCGCGGTCGAGCATCTTGATCTGGCGCTCCCACTGGTACTTCAGGATCACCATCATCCGGAACGTCACGTCCGCGATGCGGCGCTGCGGGCTCTTCCAGTCCTTCTCGACGCGGGTCCACGACGCGTACAGCGGCTTCGCGCCGAAGTGCTTCTGCTGCAGGTCCCAGCGCCCGTCCTTCTCCTGGTGCGCGAGCAGCCACTCGACGTAACCCATCAGCTGCGGGTAGCGGTTGATCAGTCCCAGCCGCGCGAACAGCTCGAGGATGAAGAGCAGCTCGTCGAGGTTCCCCTGCTCGAGGTACTCCTCGATCGGGCGCAGCTGCACGCCGCCGCCGCGGGGCATCGCCCCGCGCACCGTGCGGATCGCGCCGATGTCCGGCCCCAGCTCCTGGTAGTCCGGCGAGAGGACGTAGTCGAAGACGCGCTTGAGCGAGTTGCGCACGCGCGCCGACTCGAGCAGCTGCGGGCACCAGGCGAACACGCGCAGCGCGTTCATGTCCGGGAAGAACGCGTAGCCGTCCCGCATCGCCTCGCGGCGGATCTGCGGCAGGCCGACGCCGACGTGCTCGACCGGGTGGCGCGAGATCGGGTCGGCGACGAACCCGCCGACGTTCTCGAGCAGGTCGGCGACCATGTCGAGGACCTTGCGGTCATCGGTGTAGCCGGCGCGCAGCAGCAGCGCGAGCGCGGTGATGCGCAGCGTCCAGATCGCGTGCTTCTCCCGTATCGGGTCCTGCTTGACCTGGGCCTTGAACTCGTAGAGCGGGAAGTCCTTCTTGGCGTGCGTGAGCAGGCTCTTCAGCGACTTCGCCGCCTTGCGGACCTCCTTCACCTCGCGGTCCCAGGTCAGCTCGTAGAGGCACCAGAGCACCTTCTCGGTTGTGCGCTCGGGCTTCCTGGGGTCCCCCGCGGTGATCTTGCTGCCCCAGGTGCCGTCCACCCGCTGGTACTTCAGCTCCGCCTTCGCCGAGGGCCACTTCAGCACCTCGGCGCGGACCTTCGCGACGTTCGGGTCGGCCGTGGTGAGGGAGTGCAGCTCCGTCAGCAGGCGGTACTTCAGCGGTGCCGTGGCGTTGAGGACCAGCCACTCGGACGGGTCCGCACGCATCGGCGACTTCCAGTCGGCCATCCGGTTCTCTCCCGCAATCCGCGAGGAACGGCGCGCGCCGTGCCCCGATGCCGATCAGGAACGGAGCGCGGCGCGCCCGCTCTCGATCATGGCGTGAAAGCGCCCGAAGAGGTCCCAGGAGTCGTGTGGCCCGGGGGCGCCCTCGGGGTGGTACTGGACCGTGAACAGCGGCAGCTGGCGGTGCTCGAACCCCTCGACGGTCCCGTCGTAGAGGCTGCGGTGGGTCACCACCAGGTCCGCGGGCAGCGACGCGTCGTCCACGGCGTAGCCGTGGTTCTGGGACGTGATCGCGACCGTGCCGTTCCGCTCGTCGCGGACCGGGTGGTTCACGCCCCGGTGGCCGAACTTCAGCTTGTAGGTCCGGCCGCCGAGGGCCAGCGCGGTGAGCTGGTGCCCGAGGCAGATGCCGAAGACGGGCAGGCGGCCGACCAGCGCCGCGATGGTCTCGATCATCGGCACGCAGGTCGCGGGGTCGCCGGGGCCGTTCGAGAGGAAGAGCCCCTCGGGCCGGAGCGCGAGGATCTCGGAGGCCGTCGTCCGGGCGGGCACCACGGTCACGTCGAAGCCGGCGTCGACGAGCAGCCGGAGGATGTTGCGCTTGGCGCCGTAGTCGACGGCGACGATCGCGTGCCGCCGCGCCGGGGCGGCGCGCAGCTTGCCGCGGCGGTCGCGCGGGACGTCCTGCAGCGTCGTCCGCCCCTCGCGCCAGGCGTGGGCGCGCTCGCAGGTCACCGCGGAGACCAGGTCCTGCTCCTCGAGGCGCGGCGCGTTCCGCGCGACTTCGACGGCCTGAGCGGCGGAGCGGCCGGTGGACGTGAGGCAGCCGCGGACGACGCCGCGGGTGCGGAGGTGCCGGGTCAGGGCGCGGGTGTCGAGGCCGGCGATGCCGACGACGCCGTGCGTGCGCAGGTACTGCCCGAGGTCGCCCCGGCTGCGCCAGGAGGACACGAGGGCGGGCGCGTCGCGGACGACGAGGCCGGACACCTGCGGACGGGACGACTCGGGGTCGTCCTCGTTGACGCCGGTGTTGCCCACGTGCGACACGGTGAGCGTCACGATCTGGCCGCGGTACGAGGGGTCGGTCAGGATCTCCTGGTACCCCGTCATCCCGGTGTTGAAGACGACTTCGCCGACGACCTCACCGACGTGCCCGAGCGCATGACCCCGGAAGACGCGACCGTCCTCCAGGGCGAGGATGGCTTCCATCGAAAGGGAATCTCCTCGGTCAAACCGGTTGGTCGGCCGGCACGCACCGACACACGAATACGAGGCAAAGGCGCACGCCGAGCGTACAGCCTCGCCGGGGTCCGTTCGAAAGCGGGCCATCGTACCGGAAACCCCACGCCCACGGCAAGATGCGGGGGGCCGGCGTGTTGACACCCCCGGGGGCCGCTGCTAGGATGCGCCGCTGCTGCCGTTGACCCCTAGGCGCGTAGCTCAGTGGGAGAGCGCTACCTTGACACGGTAGAGGTCGGCGGTTCGAAACCGCCCGCGCCTACCAGTCCGCACCCTAACCCCACATTAGGGCGACACACACGCGGTGGCCGGGCCACCGGGACGACGACGCCTCCGATGGGATCGCAGGTCCAGGTCAGCCTCCCCGACGGCCGGGTCCTCCCGGTCGACGAGGGCACCCCTGCCCTCGCGGTCGCCCGGAGCGCCGGCCTCCCCGGCGCGGACGCGGCGATCGCGGCGCGCCTCGACGGCCGCGCGGTCGACCTCGACCGCCCCCTCGGCCGCGACGCCCACCTGTCGCTCGTCCTGCCGGACGACCCCGACGCGCTCGACATCTTCCGGCACAGCACCAGCCACCTGATGGCCCAGGCCGTCAAGGAGCTGTTCCCGGACGCGAAGATCGCGCAGGGGCCGGCGATCGAGGACGGCTTCTACTACGACTTCCGCCGCGACGCCCCGTTCACCGACGACGACCTGCCCCGGATCGAGGAGCGGATGCGCGAGATCGCGGCCCGCGACCTCGCCGTCCGGCGGCACGAGGTCCCGAAGGACGAGGCGATCCGGATCTTCGAGGGCGAGCAGGAGCCGTACAAGCTCTACTTCGTCCGGGAGAAGTCCGGCCCGGTGGCGTCGTACTACCAGCAGGGGGAGTTCCGCGACTTCTGCCTCGGGCCGCACCTCCCCTCCACCGGGCGGGTCGGCGCCTTCAAGCTGCTGTCCGTCGCCGCGGCCTACTGGCTCGGCAGCGAGAAGAACGAGACGCTCTGGCGCATCTACGGCACCGCCTTCCCGACCCAGGAGCAGCTCGACGCGTACCTGCACCGCCTCGAGGAGGCGAAGAAGCGGGACCACCGCCGGCTGATCAAGGACCTCGACCTAATCTCGATCCACGAGGAGGTCGGGGCGGGGCTCGTCTTCTGGCACCCCAAGGGGACGGTCGTCCGGCGCCAGATCGAGGAGTTCCTGCGCGCGGAGCTCGAGCTGCGCGGCTACGTGTTCGTCAACACGCCGCACATCGCGAGCCACCACCTGTTCCGCCGCTCGGGGCACTACGACTACTACCAGGACAACATGTTCCGCCTCGAGACCCCGGACGAGGAAGAGTTCTTCGCCAAGCCGATGAACTGCCCCGGCCACATCATGATCTACGACACCGGCGTGAAGTCGTACCGCGACCTGCCGGTGCGGATGGCCGAGTTCGGGACGGTGTACCGCTACGAGCGCTCGGGCGTGATGCACGGGCTGTTCCGCGTCCGCGGGTTCACGCAGGACGACGCGCACATCTTCTGCCGGCCGGACCAGATCGTGGACGAGGTCGACCAGCTGCTCGGCCTCGTGAAGCACGTCTTCGACACCTTCGGCTTCACCGAGCTGAAGTACGAGCTGTCGGTCTGGGACCCGGCGAAGCCCGAGAACTACGTCGGCGGCGCCGCCGACTGGGACTCCGCCGAGCAGGCGCTGCGCTCCGCGCTCGACAAGAACGGCCTTCCCTTCACCCGCTACGTGGGCGAGGCGGCGTTCTACGGGCCGAAGATCGACGTCAAGGTCGTCGACGCGATCGGCCGCCCGTGGCAGCTGGCGACGATCCAGTTCGACTTCAACCTGCCGCAGCGCTTCGGCATCCACTACGTCGACCACGACGGCCAGCGCAAGACGCCGCACATGGTGCACCGCGCGCTGGTCGGGTCGCTCGAGCGCTTCTTCGGGATCCTCGTCGAGCACTTCGCGGGCGCGTTCCCGCCGTGGCTCGCGCCGGTGCAGGCCAAGGTGCTGCCGGTCTCGGAGAAGGCGCACGAGTACGCCGACGCCGTCGAGCGGCGGCTGCGCGAGGCCGGCCTGCGGGTCGAGGTCGACCGCCGCTCCGAGAAGCTGGGCGCCAAGATCCGCGACGCGGAACTCGAGAAGATTCCCTACATGCTGGTCGTCGGGCCGCGCGACGCCGCCGCGGGCACGCTCGCGCTGCGGATCCACCGCCACGGCGACCAGGGCACGCTGCCGATCGACGCGTTCCTCGAGAAGGCCCTCAAGGCCGTCGCGGACCGCGCCCTCGAACCGTAACGAACGATGCCGTAGGGGCGGGCCTCCCGCGCAGCGGGATGGTCCGCCCGGACGACAGGAGCGACACATGCCGAAGCTCAAGACGCACCGTGGCGCCGCCAAGCGGTTCCGCATCTCCGCCACGGGCAAGATCAAGCGCGGGAAGGCCTACAAGAGCCACATCCTGACCAAGAAGGACAGCAAGCGCCGCCGCCACCTCGACGTGGACACGTACCTGCCCGAGGCGGAAGCGCAGGTGGTGCACAAGATGCTGCCCTACGGCCGTCCCTAAGGGAGACGTTGTGTGTGGGGGCGGGGCTGTGCCCCGCCCGGATGTGTGTAGGGGCGGGGCTGTGCCCCGCCCGGGTGGGGTAAACCCCACCCCCACACATCATGTTGGTAGTTGGTCACCGCGCCCGCGGCCGGGACACCTCGCTTTGCCCGTCCGGCCCGGGACCAGCGCTCCGCCACCGGCGTGACGCGCGAGGAGGCACACGATGCCGAGAGTCAAACGGGGCAACAAGCGGCGCGAGCGGCGCAAGAAGATCCTTGCGCGCGCGAAAGGCTATTACCTCACGAAGGGCAACTGCTACCGGATGGCCAAGCAGCAGGTCGACCGGTCGCTCAACTTCGCCTATCGCGACCGCCGCCAGAAGAAGCGCCACTTCCGCTCGCTGTGGATCGTGCGCATCAACGCGGCCTGCCGCCCGCTCGGGCTGTCCTACAGCCGGATGATCGCGGGCCTGAAGGCGGCCGGCGTGCTGGTCGACCGCCGCGTGATGGCCGACCTCGCGCTGTTCCAGCCGGACGCGTTCGCCGCCCTGGTCGACCAGGCCAAGGCCGCGCGCGCCTAGTACGAGCGGACGAGCCCTCGAGTTCCATGCCTCCGTGACGGCCGGCCTCGAGCCGGCCGTGACGGAGGAATTGTCGCGTCTCGGGCTCAGGGCGACGGAGGCGGCCCGCGGCGTCGTCTCGTTCGCCGGCTCGGCCGAGGACGGCGCGCGCGCCACGCTGCGGCTGCGCTCGGCCCCGCGCGTCGCCCTCGACCTCGCGCGCGACCTCCCCGGGGACGCCGAGCCGCTGCGCGAGGCGCTCGCGCGGCTGCCCTGGGAGGAGTGGCTGCCGTCCTCCGCCACGTGGGCCGCGCGCGCGATCGGCACGACCGGGGGGCTGCGCGACACGCGCTTCGTCGCGCGGCTGGTGAAGGACGCCGTGCGCGACCGCTGCGCCGCCGTGCGCCGCCCGTTCCCGCCGGTCGACCCCGGCGACCCGCAGGTCCTCGTCGAGGTCCGCCTCGACCGCGGCCGCGCGCGCGTCGGCCTCGACCTCGGCGGCGGCAGCCTGCATGCGCGCGGCACGGGCCGGCAGGGCGAGGCGCCGCTGCGCGAGGACGTGGCCGCGGGGCTCGCGATCCTCGCCGGCGCGCGCGCCGACGCTCCCCTGCTCGACCCTTTCTGCGGGACGGGCACGCTGATCGCCGAGGCCGCGTCGCTCGCCCTCGGGCTGCCGCCGCGGCGCGACCCGCGCGCGCTGCCGCTCTCGCGGCTCCCGTGGTTCCGCGGGCTCGACCTGCGCGCGCTCGCGTTCGACGCGCCGGCGGGCGCGCCCGGCGGCCCCGGCGCGGCCGCGGGGCACGCGCCGTTCCGCGCGTTCGACGCGGACCCGCGCGCGGTCGCCGAGGCCCGCGCCGCGCTCGCGCGGCAGGGGCTCGCGGAGCACGTCGCCGTCGAGCAGGGCCGGGTCCCCGACATCCCGGTCGAGGACGCCGGGCCCGGGCTCGTGCTCGCCAACCCGCCCTGGGGGCTGCGGCTCGACGCGGCCGCCGCGCACGACGCGTGGTACGGCCTCGGCACGCTGGCGCGCACCCGGCTGCGCGGCTGGCGGCTGGCGCTGCTCTCGGGCGACGCCGCGGTGACGAAGCACCTCGGGCTGCGCGCGGAGCGCCGGTACCCGGTCCGGGTCGGCGGCGTGGACGCGCGGCTGCTGGTGTACGAGGTGCATCCGGCGAGGACGTAGCCTTCCGCGCAGCGCGGGCCGCAGGAGGACCGCCCTGGCCGCCTGCGGCTCAGCCCCTGAGACGGAGTGGTCGAGCGACGCGGCGCGCGTCGGAGGGGCTCCGGGGATGCACGGTCAATTGCCGGACGATTCCGGGCGGCCCTCGAGGGCCTCGCCGCGCGCCAGGCGCCCCCGCGCGGGGCTCCGCGTGGTTTCGGGACAGCTCGATGAGAAGCCGTTCACGCCGGCGACCCACGCGTCTCGGAGGGCGCGACGGACCGTTCGCTGCTGTTCGGTCGAAACGTCCGGCAAGTGACCGTGGGTGCGGGGGGCATCGGGAGGCCGGGAGGACCACCGGACCACCACCGTGCGCCTGCGGCGAGCCGAACCGGGGCGGCCATCCCGCTGCGCGGGAGGCCGCGACCCTACAGAGGCCGCGACCGTATGGGAGGCCGCGACCCGACGGAGGCCGCGACCCGACGGAGACCGCGACCCGACGGAGACCGCGACCCGACGGAGGCCGCGACCCCATAGGCCGCGGCCTCGCCGGGTGGATCGACCGCCGGGTCTACGCCGCGGTCTTCAGGACCACCTTGGTGCACTCGTCCTTGTGGTCGCGGAAGATCTCGTAGCCGTGCGCCGCGTCCTCCAGCGGGAGGTGGTGCGAGATGATCACCGTGGGATCGATCTCCCCGCGCTGGATGCGCTCGAGCAGCGGCCGCATGTAGCGGTGGACGTGCGCCTGCCCCGCGCGCAGCGTCAGCCCCTTGTTCATCAGCGCGCCCATCGGGAACTTGTCGATGAACCCGCCGTACACGCCGACGACCGAGATCGTCCCGCCCTTGCGGCAGCAGTGGATCGCCTGCCGCAGCACGTGCGCGCGGTCGGTCGCCATGAACGTGCGCGTCTTCACGTAGTCGTAGATCGCGTCCGGCGACAGCCCGTGGGCCTCGAGGCCGACGGCGTCGATGCACGCGTCGGGCCCGCGCCCGGCCGTCAGCTCCATCAGCCGGTCGTAGACCCCCTCGTCCTCGTAGTCGATCGTGATCACCTGCGGCACCTGCTCGGCGAGCTGCAGACGCGAGGGCACCCGGTCGATCACCAGGATCCGCTCGGCCCCGAGCAGGGCGGCGCTGCGGATCGCGAACTGCCCGACCGGGCCCGCGCCCCACACCGCCACGACGTCGCCCGGCTTGATCTCGCACTGGTCGGCGGCCTGGTAGCCGGTCGGCAGGATGTCGGTGAGGAACAGCACCTGGTCGTCGGTCAGCCCGCCGTCGACCTTCAGCGGCCCGACGTTCGCGAACGGCACGCGCACGTACTCGGCCTGGCCGCCGGCGTAGCCGCCGAGGAGGTGCGAGTAGCCGAAGATCCCCGCCACGGCCTGGCCGTAGAGCGGGGACTGCAGCCCCGCGTTCGGGTTGGTGTTGTCGCACAGCGACCAGAGGTCGTTGCGGCAGTACCAGCAGCTGCCGCAGGAGATCGGGAACGGCACCACGACGCGGTCGCCGGGCGCGAGGTTCGTCACCTCGCGGCCGACCTCGACGACCTCGCCCATGAACTCGTGCCCGAGGACGTCCCCCTCCTTCATCGCGGGGATGAACATGTTGTACAGGTGCAGGTCCGACCCGCAGATCGCCGTCGACGTCACCCGCACGATCGCGTCGTGCGGGTTCACGATCTTCGGTTCGGGGACGTCCTCCACGCGGACGTCGCCGCGCCCGAACCAGCAGAGCGCCTTCATGAAGCGGCCTCGCCGAAGCGCTTCTCGCCGACCGGCGGCGCCACGTCGGTGAACTCGTCGATCGAGGCGAGGTCGCGCGTGACGATCACCTTCCGGCCGCCCTCGCCCGCCGCGTCGCGCGGACGGTCCTCGTCGCGCGCCGAGGTGCTCTCGCCGGTCGCGACCTCGCCGGACTCGAGCCGCTGCTTGATCCGGCGCAGCGCCTCGTACAGCTGCTGGTTCGGCGAGGCGCCCGCGACCCTGGCCACGGTCGCGCCGACGACGCCGTACGGCGGCCGCCAGGCGTAGTCGACGTGGACCTCGGTCCCGCGGTTGCCGGGGGCGGGGCGGAACTCCACGATGCCGCGGTGGAAGAAGTCCGCGCCCTCGAGCGAGCGCCACGCGAGGCACTCGTTGGGCCGGTCCTCGACGACCGACGCCTCCCACGAGACGTCGCCGACCTGCGGGGCCGACGCGGTCCAGCGCGAGCGGCCGCCGCCGAGGCGCTCCACGCTGTGGACGCGCGGCATCGCCTCCGCGAAGTTCTCGAAGTCGCGCCAGAAGGCGTAGACCTCCTCCGGCCCCTTGTTGATCGTGATCGACTGCCGCCCGCGGATCAGGCGGTTGAACGGGTGGCTGGTCTCGCCGGCGTCTTCCGACGTGACCCCGAGCGCCTTGTAGCCCATGCAGCGCCCGGTGACGCCGCGGTGCAACAGCACGCTCCCGAGGCCGCCGAAGAGCAGCGCCGAGAGCGGGTGACCCCGCAGAAGCCGGAGCGCGCCGAGGGCGAGGACGCCGGCGCCGGCCACGTTGGACATCGTCCGCTCGCGGCGGCCGACGTTCTGTTCCCGCTGCCTGTCGTGTCTCATCAGGATGTCTCCTCCCGGAATCCGAATCCGATGAGTCCGTGCAATGCGGGTGCCCTTGCGAGAGCGGCGGGTTTCAAGGACTTGGGGGCGGAAGCGCCGCGGCCGCGCGCGGGAGGCGTGTAGGAACTGCGTCGCCGCTGTAACTCGTTCACGTGGGCGCCGGCGGTTGCGGGGTACGGGCGCTCCTCGGACGGACGGCCCCCGCGCGCTCCCGGGGCCGGACGCGCCCCGGGCGCTCCCGGGGCCGGGACGGTCCGCGACACGAAGCCCCCCGCCCGCGACGCGCGACGGCGCCGGGCGGGGCATCATGGCGGCCTTGGAGGAGGGACCACGCATGCAGTCCATGCAGCGCTGCGCCTGGAGCGTGATCGACCGGCACGAGGGCTATCGCCTCTACCACGACACCGAGTGGGGCGTCCCCCAGCACGACGACCGGCGGCTGTTCGAGCTGCTCGTGCTCGAGGGCGCGCAGGCCGGCCTCGCGTGGGAGACGATCCTCAACAAGCGCGAGGGCTACCGGCGCGCGTTCGACGGCTTCGACCCCGCGGTCGTCGCCGGCTACGACGCCGCGAAGGTCGAGAGCCTGCTGGCCGACCCGGGGATCGTGCGCAACCGCCTGAAGGTCGAGGCGGCCGTCGCCAACGCGCGCGCGTTCCTCGCGGTGCAGCGCGAGTTCGGCAGCTTCGACGCGTACGTGTGGGGCTTCGTCGGCGGCCGGCCGCTCCAGCCCGCCCGGCAGGCGATGTCCGACATCCCGGCGACCTCGCCCGAGTCCGACGCGCTGAGTCGCGACTTGAAGAAGCGCGGGTTCAAGTTCGTCGGCTCGACGATCTGCTACGCGTTCATGCAGGCGGTCGGGATGGTGAACGACCACACGGTCGACTGCTTCCGGCACCGCGCGCTGGCCTGAGCCGTGGTACCGGGTTCGCGGCGGCGCGCCCTCGCCCGCGCCGCCGGCGACCGGCGGACCGCTTTCGCCCGTTTCGCCGGCGACCGGCGCGCGTTCGCAAAGAGCCCCGAAGTGGCCTGACGCGAACGTCTTGGCCGCGCCTCGCGCGGACTTTCGCGGACACTCGCGATGCGCGCTGGACATCGAATGCCGCGGAACCCACGTTGGACGGTGGGGCGGGACCGCCCCCTTTCCCCCGGAGTGCCCGCGGAATGCCCATCCCGATGCAGGACCTGCGCCCGAAAGCGTTCCTGCCGCTCCTGCTCCTGCTGCTGCTCGCGACGGACGGCGGGTCCGTCCCGGCCCAGCAGGCGCCGCGCCCGGCCGCCGAGGCCCCGCGGCCGGCGACGGCGCCGACCGACGGCGCTATCGCGGCGCTGACGACGCGCCTCGACGCGTACCTGGCCCAGTACCAGGCCGAGGGGATCCTCAACGGCACCGTGCTCGTCGCCGAGCACGGGCGGGTCGTCCTCGCCCGCGGCTACGGCTTCGCGGACGTCGAGTGGCGCGTGCCCAACGCGCCCGACACGCGCTTCCGCGTCGCGTCGCTGACCAAGGCGTTCACCGCGATGCTCGTGATGCAGGACGTCGCCGCCGGCCGGCTGCGCGTGGACGGACGGGTCGGCGACTACCTGCCGGAGTACCCGTCGGTCGAGGGGCGCCGGATCACGATCGCGCAGCTGCTCAACCACTCCGCCGGGCTCCCCGAGTACACGTGGACCGCGGACCTGATCGAGGCCCAGGTCCCGGACCGCCCGCAGGACTTCATCCGCCGCTTCGCGCACGACCCGCTGCTGTTCAAGCCCGGGACGTCGTTCTCGTACAGCAACTCGGGCTACTACCTGCTCGGCCTGATCCTCGAGCGGCTCGAGGGCGCGCCGTACGAGCGGATCCTCAAGGAGCGGCTGCTCGACCCGCTCGGCATGCTGGACAGCGGCTACGAGCACCCGCAGGACGTCGTGCCGCGCATGGCGTCGGGCTACCTGCGCGTGCTCGCGGGCCGCGAGAACCCGCGCTACCGCTACCAGGACCCCGGCCGGCGCGCGTGGTACCGCGAGGAGTCGCGGCTCGAGAAGCCGATCTACCGCGACATGGTGACGCTCTACGCCGCGGGCGCGATGTTCTCGTCCGCGCACGACCTGTACCGCTGGGACCGCGCGCTCGCGTCGGGCCGCCTGCTGCCGCCGGACCTGATGCAGTACTACTTCCGCGCGGGCCGCGGGAACTACGCCTGCGGCTGGTTCGCCGCGCGGGTGGATGCCGACCAGCTGCCGCGCTTCCTCGAGGACTTCGAGAGCTTCAAGCCCCGCCCCGCGGGGGACGCCACGGACGTGCAGTGGCACACCGGCTCGGTCAACGGGTTCGTGACCTCGATGCTGCGCCAGCCGGAGCACGACCGCGTGGTCATCCTGCTCAACAACACCGGGATGACGCGGCTCGCGGAGATCAACGCCGGCCTCGTCGCGCTGCTCGACGGGCGCGCGCCGGCGCGCATGCGGCGCTCGGTCGCGGAGCACGCCGCGCTGGCCGCCCTGCAGGGCGGGCCCGAGGCGGGCGCGCGGCTCTTCCGCGACCTGCGCGAGAACCGCGACGAGTACTACGTCAGCCAGAACGAGCTGGTCACGATCTCCGGCGCCCTGCAGCGCATCGCCCGGCCGAAGGAGGCCGTCGCCGTGCTCGAGGCGGGGCTCGAGACGTATCCCGGCTCGGCGAAGGTGCTCGACCACCTCGCGCAGGCCTACCTCGCGGCCGGGGACTCCGTCGCGGCCCGTTCGGCGACGCGCCGGCTGCTCGCGCTGCTGCAGGACGGCAAGGCGGTCCCGGCGCGCGAGCGCGAGGACCTGCGCCGCTCGGCCTCCGAGCGGCTCACCCGGATCGAGTCCGAGGGCCAGTCCCACGCGACCGGCGCCGGCGAGCCGAACGCGCCCGCGAGCCCGCGCGGCTGACCTGACGGGCATCGCCCTCCTGCGCTCCCGCGCGCGCTCCTCGGCGCAGGGCCGGGCCTCGTGCCGTTGGGGCGGGCCTCGTGCCGTAGGGGCGGGCCTCGTGCCGTAGGGGCGGGCCTCGTGCCGTAGGGGCGGGCCTCGTG
>JADHED010000804.1_pt1 | contig 31814 bp, 18 predicted proteins | sample 8952041 | NCBI WGS metagenome assembly JADHED01 (sample SAMN16124423, study PRJNA663239) | bioreactor sludge metagenome | isolation source: sludge (control) | place: India:Bengaluru | collected 2018-09-08
TTACCCTGTAGTTTCGTTCTTCGTCAAATTCAACGACAAGGGTTCTGCCGTCTATATGTATATGGAACTGGTGTATGAAGCCTATCCTCACGAACTTTGTTTCGAGTTCGTAGGTCTTGCCTTTGTATTCAACCGTAAGAATAAAGCCGTCATCCATTGCGGCTGCAATGATAGGGATTTATCAGCTTTCTCAGAAGACTGACTATTGAAACAAGAATGTAAATGGTCACTAATGCGAAGAATAAGAATAAAACTGCAATCGCCGACCTGTCAATAAAGTCAAGATTCTCCTTTCCGCTTTTATCAAATGGGTTGATGATGTTCATGAGAATCAGTTAAATCCTACAAACCTTCCTTCTTCATTCAAGCCCCTTGACCTTAGTTCAAACCTGACCAATTCAATAATGTCGATGCCCCCACCTAATATTTGGACAAGAATATCCTTTGCGGCTCCGTTCAATAGGAACAAAGGATTTTCATCGTCAGGTATGAAGCCAAGTGCAGCACCTGCTTTCCATTCGTTCACTTGTTGCGCATGTGTCATAATAATCTTTTTAGCGAGTATAGCAGATAAACGGTTCCAGTGAACAAAGAGGGAGAAAAAACTTTCAGACATAGAAAATGCCTCACATGTGTGAAGCATTTATCCATTCCCTTCTCTTATTTCAAGTAATGGTATTCAAACTGAAAGTACCCCCACCTTATTTACAATCGTATTCAAAAGTTATAATGGTCTTTCCGTTTGACTTCACTTGTACAGGATAGCCATTGTTATTCATATCATAGGTGATATTGTAGGTAATCGTACTCTTACCGACTTCTGTATAGATAATCTTCTCAACCAGGCTTTCGCTATTCAATAACGCATCGTAGACAATACTTTCCATATCCTCATCCATGTGCAGGAATAAGTCTATCAACTTATTCTGTTTATAGAGCTTGTTTTCCTGTGCTCCGTAAGCATACATATAGTTGTCGTACATGGTGCCCCCACTGGTATATCGCTCAACCTTGGAAACATTATTGTTGGCAACGACATATGTATTATAGGCGGTTGTGATTGAAGAACCGTAGTGCGTAAACTCCTTCTTTGTAAGCCTACTGCTACTATACTGCCATTTGATAGCATCATACAATGTGCCGTTCTCGTAATGCTTCAACAGGTCAATAGAATTGGAAGTGTTAAAGAAGAAAGAGTCAACACCTTTGGAAACTCCCGAAACCGTCTTATCTCTCTTTACAGGAAGTGCTGCGTTGTATTTATAATCATATTGGGTACTGCTAACACTCCTTGTCAACGATTGTATGCTACTTCCATTGTAAGAAATGCTGTATGAGTATGGCGAGGTATCAGAAAGGTCAAAATCAGTCGCCAAATCCACTTTCACAGGTTTACATGTCAAGTTACCTGGTTGATTTGGATTATTCGGAGTGGGGGTACTGGCATTATCTTTTCCACATGATGCAAACAGCAATGCTAATGCTAATAATATCTGTATTCTTGATTTCATGTTCCTTTTATTTACACTGGTAATTGATATTAGTAATATCGTGGCCGTCGCTTTTCAATTTGGTCACGTAACCATTACTGTTCGTGTCTGTCGTAATTGTATATGATACTACCGGACTTCCTTTTTCAAAGTATTGGATACTTGATGGTATCAAGGTACTATAATTGAATACATCATACACTGAGGTTTCCCAATCATCCATATTCCAATGGATGTCCTGTAAAACCTTCTGGCTGTTGTCGTAAAGCTTATTGGTAATACCTGTGGCTAAATAGCTGTATGTATAACTAAACTGAAGAACAGCAGCTTTGTCGTAGAACTCTGTTTTTGTTAGCTCACCCTTACTGCCGTAGGAGTATGTTTGTTTGAGGTAATCATTAGATGGATAATAATTGATTTCCCTTTGGGATAGTTTTGTTTCTGCATAAGTAAACAGTATGTCCTTTGAAAGTCCTGTATTATGGTAAACTTTTATGCGTTCAACGAGGTTGTTTGTATTCCAGAACACGGAGTCTGTATACCATAGGGTGCCATTCTCCATCCTGTCAATTTTCACGATTCGCCCACCGTTATAATAGTAATTAAAGACAATTCCGTTTCCTGAATACTTATGTATCACTTGTGTGATTGCTTGGTTTGCATCCAAAATAAAGGAATCAGCCCAATGTGTCGTACCGTTTTTACCGAGTTCCGCGACAAATTCAATACTAACAGGTCTACACTTCTGCTGATTTGGGCTTGGATTATTTGGAGTGGGGGTACTGCTGTCATCCTTTCCGCAGGCAGATAAAATCAATAGTGCTACGATAGGTAGCAGGTGCTTTTTCATAAATAGAGATTTAAACCGAAAATAGCCAATATTTTATTAATTAGGCAAATCTGCCTAAATGATATTCTATTGTACTTGCCACTTTGTGTTTGTGGAAAGACAGCAACAATACAGGGATGAAAAAATCATTCAAGCGCTTGGTGAGCGAATACGCAATGAAAGGCTTGCAAGAGGTTTGTCTCAACAAGAACTGGCAAACCTTTGTAATCTTGAGTTAAGCCAGATTAACAGGATAGAACTCGGCAAAATAAATACCAGCGTATCCCATTTATTCTTGATAGCGGAGAAATTAGGAGTGCCCCCACAGGAGCTGATAACCTTTAAATAAAAAAGCCGGCCATTGATATAGCCGGCATGTAATCACAAAACAGGAAAAGAATACAATTAGTTTTCCATTCCCAGCTTCAGTATTTCAGTCAAGGGGATAAAAACAATGAATACATTCTTGGTCTTTGTCTCAAATAAATGGCTTCTATAAGCATAATATTCCAAGAGGCTATGAAATTCTCTGGTTGGTACAGATGCACTTATCATGCTTCTCAACCTGCGCGAAGGCTTTGATGCAGCTTTAAGTTTATGTTCATACAAACAGGCACTGTTTCCGTCAAAGCTTGCTATAGTTTCATCATTCCTTATTTCTAATACAGGAACGGCTAATGACATGTTTTTCAAAGCCAATTTAAGGCGGTTCAACAACTCTGGGTCTGTTGTCGGTTTAGGAACGCCAAGACAATCAGCAGGATAGCCATTTTCCTTGTAGAACTCTTCCTGTGCTTTCAGTCGTGGTTTATCTATCAGATGATATAGGAGGTGCTGGATGTCCTCGGATTCGTAATCATACATTAGCCCTTTTATCTTAAATAGCCTGTTCAGAGAATAAAAAAGGGACTGTCAATATTGACAGTCCCTTTTTGTTAAGCTGCTTTCTCAAGTATTTCGGAATAAATATGCCTGCATATCGCCTCAGCAAAAGGCGGCAATACCATCATTCCTAATTTCTTTGTAAGCTCTGCATCAGAAATAAGGCCATTAAAATCGTATTCGTCCATGTGCGCCAACACTTTTCTATCATGAATCGTCAATTTTTGCCAAAGACCGTTCCTGAATATCTCAACGTCGCTGCTTGTCATGGTAGGAAATAACTTAGTCCTGCCATCAATGATTCTTACTCTATCGCCTGATTGTTTTTTAAATCCTTTATGCCTTATCAGTTCAGCACCTATTGTAGCAAAGGCAGATTGTTTGTTCATATTAACAAGGTTTGGCAACGGATAAGATGGCATTACGCCTAAGTCTTTTCTGACAAGCATTACCATAGCGCGCTTTCTCGATTGAAAACATCCAAAGTTTTCAGCGTTTAAAATCTTTACATCCCAATGATAATTACCTAAAAGCTCAATCTCATTGATGAAGTAATTGAAGAACGGACGCATGGGTTTGGATAGCAAAGTCGGTACCTGCTCAATAAGTACAACTTTGGGCTGTATCTCTTTTACCAGCCTTAGCATCTCTATCATCAAGAAATTCAAGGTATGGAAAACACTCCTAAAATTTGTATTCAACAAAGTGATGCCGAAGCAAGGAGGTCCACCCACCAGCAAGTCAAGTTCTCCTTTTGCGATGTTCATATCGATTGACATCAATGCCGTTCTTATGTCTCTATCGAATATGAGGTCCCTGACATCTTTAACGAGGAATACATCTTTGCCATTGTGTTTCCATATAACAGGTGCAACAATACTTGCCAGTTCTTCAATATCAGAAGAGAACGGTGCATTGAAACCGGCGCGCCTTGCACCGGTTTCAAGACCTTGTAAATTGGAGAATAGTCCGAAAGCTATTTTTGGTCTTAACATTTTTTTGCTTTTAAAGATTTATGAATGGAATTATGCAGCCAGGTTATCTGAATTGTAAATGATAACTTGTATTTGGCTGTTATCAGGGCCTTTGAATATGTGGAACTGGCTTCCATCAACACTGTGGCGTATACCACCTCCATAAACAATACTACCGGTATCCTTACCAAATATCTCTGCGCTGATACTGCCGTTTCCTGCCTGTAACTTGATTTCTTTGCCTGACGAAAACCTAATTACTAATTCCTGAATTCCTTCACAAGGCACAGTATGTTTCTGACCTGCAAAATCCCAACCATCTGTTTCAACCTTCACCGGTTTTATTCCATCGGGAGTAACAGCATCTGTTATACAATCTTCACATGTTGCACCTGCTGTCCCATTATTATTGGCTTCTGAATCCACTATTGTGTCAGTTTGTATATCTGGTTCTGTGGTCATGGGCTGAACTGTACTATCAACAGAAGGCGCTATAATAGATTTCGGTTCATTCACCTGTATATCCGGTTTGCGAACTTTAGGCAGCGATTCCAATGCCTGCGCAAAGGTTATTTCACCATCGTCAATCCTGCTCAACAGGTCATGATTGTACTTGTATATTCTCTCCAACTGGTTTATCATACCATAGCTGTATCCCACCAAGAAACCTATCTTTTTATTTATCTCTTCGCCGGGCACTTCCTCTTTCCAGATTCTGCCTGCCTCAGTTTCATTCATATACTTCCTGAGTTCTGCGATAAGTTCTGCCTGTTGAAGACGAGAAAGCCTGCGTCGCATGTTTTTAAAACATATCACCTGTATAGCTGCATCAGTATCAATATCGAGCATTGTCACTTCCATTTCCTTCAATCCCATTCTCTTTGCTGTTTCAACGGCTTCGTAATTGTGAAGTACATCCTTATTCTTAGTGCATATAACGTCTCCTGGTGGCAGGTTGAATTTTATATATTGGCCTACTTCAAAGTCCGTGATTTTTGTCTTACCGTATTTTGCCAGGAATGGGTTCATTGTAAAATCTGTAATCTTTACTGTTGTCTTTGTTACTATTATCTTTTTCATATAATTATTTATTTTAATGATATTATTTAAGTGATATAATTGATTTTAAAAATTGGTAACCATCATCAAATGCGAGGGCCCATCGCATCTAATGCGGTCAAAATGAATGATAATAGTAGGTTGCATTCCCATTATCCCGTCTTTCAAAGAACTATGATTTAGTTGCAGAGACTCTTCAAGTGCAGTAGCAATTAAAATCTGAAACGAAGATATTGGGAGGGTCATTTTTATGACGTAGATTAGTCACCTAAGTTGACTGGTGTGACTTCTCGGCACATGTGCAATTCATTTACCGTAAAGGATTTCGGCGAACAATAAAAAATGCAGATGACCCGTTCTGAACGATTGATATTAGAAGAACTTGCTCAAAATAAGTGGCAAGGGAGGTATTGTTGTGCAAGATGTGGCCACGAAAGCTACATGCACAATAAACAAGCCTATTCAAGGCGCTGTAAGCAATGTAAGTATGAAGAAAGCCTCATAAAATTTACAGCCTTTGAAGGTTTGAGAATACCGTTGATAAAAGCATATCATATAGTGCAAAGAATTGTGAATACAGCTTATGTCAATGCGGAAGACAAGATAATTCCTGTTGGGAAGCTACAGCACAAAAGAAAAGATGACAGGAAACTTATATCTATAGTTGATTACATTAACAGGTGTAAGGCAAATGAAATTCCCCCCGATGTTATAGATGAACGTATCCGGAGGATAATGGATAGACAGAGGCCCTCATTGCGGCAGCTTTCAATGGAGTTTGAAGTAGAAGAAAATACCATGACCAAACTAATCAGGAAGATAAATGCAAGAATTACACTTGATGAAGTATTGTTAAATGACAGCCCGTACGAACGAATAATAGATTTAGTCAATGTTCATTATGATAAAGAGTTAGATTTTTATTTACAGATGGTGATGCATCCCCTTGTTGGCAAATGGGACCTTGGCTGGCAGCAAAGAGGGAAGCATCATTTTGCTTTGACTCATGAAAACAAACAATCATGGTCAGTATACAGGATTGACTTCAGTAGGAAAGAAGATGATTACTTCATGCCTCCTTTCAAAAGGTTAGAAAGAATAGAATATGCCTCTACAATATGGAAGATGTTATTCTGCAGTGACATTGACAAGGGAAAATACATTAATCAACTCCGTCGTTCCTAATAAATCAAAGTCGGAAATATCTGGTCAAGCCCTGCGTATTGTATGAACATGCCATAGGATAACTCATAAATATCAATATTGATACTTTCGCACACCTCAAAACAAGCATCCATAAGCTTGTTCCTTGTTGCCGCTTCTTCAGCACTATAAGTATCTTGTCTGGTTTCACAGTTGATATAATCCTCGAAAGGTGTGTTGGGATGAAAATTCAGGCCTTCATCTAATAATTGTTTGAAGAATGTCTTTACATCTTCAATGTCATTAATCTCTGTTATCACATTAGTTACTTCAAGAGCGTTTCCGAAAGTTGTTTGATATGATTGTCGGGAATGCTCTTTAGGTAGTGCATGGTCGTCTTACCATCAGCGTGACCTAAAGCATCGGTGATAAAAGATGTAGGAGTACCGTTCAATTTGAGGTTTGTTCCAAATGAATGCCTTGCCAAGTTCAAGACTAATGGTGCTGTAAAGCCGAGATGTTCACCGATGCCTCTCAGTTTTTCATTGACAATTTTCTGTATCATCTTTCTGCGCTTTTCTTTTTCAATAGCTGTAGGATAGTTGTTCAGTATAGGAAAGATGTAATTATCAGCCGACATATCTGTATTACCCCAAACCTTTATGATACGCTTCATTTCTGGATGCAGGTAGGCTTTGATTTCTTTGTTGGCGACAGAGTTTGTTCGTTTTGTCTTTTCACGAACAAATACGATTGTATCCCCTTTGATGTTGCAGTATTTCATGTAGACCATATCCTTGAAGTTGATACCGTTGCAGAGATAGCAGAACAGCCAATAATCTTTCGCACGTCTTGCTCTTAATGTCACTGGCTGGTAATGGAATAGCTCTTGAACTTGTTCAGGATACAATACATTCTTTGATTTTGCAGATGTACCGATTGTATAGTCATCGAAAGGGTAAAACCGTTTGGCTATGTACCCATCTTTGATGGCCTTATTGAAAATGATGCGAAGGTTACGCAAGTATATCTGTGCGGTGGTGGGTGAATTGCCATCCTTCTCCATCCAGGCACGATACCCTTTTAAGAAAGTAACATTGATGTCCTCAAAATATAAAGGTGTTCTGTATTTCTTTAATGAACGAAAGGCATGGTTCATGTTTTGTGCAGACTTAAAACGTTCTTCTTTCTTAAGATTGAGCATGTACTCTTCAAACAGGAACGTTACATCCGTCTTGTCGGAACGATGCAAATCTGTTTCTGACTTGAACAACCTCTGAAAGCCCTCACGAGTTGGATTAGGTAATATCTCTAAAATGCCTTCAGCCTTCGCGACATATTTTCCGATTTCTGAGCGCAGTTCTTTTACTTCTTTACTACCGCTCTTACCGCTCATGGCTTTATCAAAATCTTCTTTGTTTGCATACAGTTTCAAACCAATCTTGAATTGTAAACCTGCTATAGATATACTTAGTTGTATTGGACACAGGTCAGTCCCTTTCTTCGGATAGCGTTTGTCCCAGTGAACATGGACAGAATAGTTTCTTTGCTTCATGTAACCGAAGATGCAAGAAACCAGCATCCGTAGGTCAGCCTACCTCGCTAAATTTTCGCTAACAACAAGAGTTTATCCTATTTTTCAGTATATTATAATAGGCAAAATGACTTTTTTTAGTAAATTTGCATGTTATAATATACATTTTAAAAAATGCTTGAATCACTGACCATTAAAGATGTCAAGGAACACATTGGCAAATTAGTTCGGATAATGCGGAATCGAGAAAGTCTATCTCAAGAGGAACTAGCCGATAAATTAGGGATGTCAAGATTAACGATACAAAATCTTGAATCTGGAAAAAACCCAACGGTTGATACCGTGTTGAAAGTGCTGCAACATTTCGATCTTTTAGATTCATTAGATAAGTACTTTGAGACAGAGATAAATAATAATAGTCAATCCTCACTATACTAAAACATGTCAAAGAATAATTTAATCACGATACATGCATTTGGACAAGAGATTGGTCTATTAGGATTCGACCCTGACAAAAGTGCTTCCTATTTTCAATACAACGAGACTTTCCTATTATCGGAGGGGTTTAGCCAAATGTTCCCATTAATATTCAGGAAGACTAAAATGACTCAAGTATTTGACAAGTACAATAACGATACATTTCGCGGACTTCCGCCAATGATCGCGGATTCATTACCTGATCTATTTGGTAACATTATCTTCAAAGCATGGATGGAAGCAGAAAATAAAAACATGGCTCAAATATCCGTGCTTGAACAACTCGCATACGTTGGCACGAGAGGAATGGGGGCTTTGGAATACCAACCAAGCAAGACTATCGCCTCTAGTGAGATAATAGACATAGAGTCTATAACAAAAGTAGTGAAACAAGTTTTGGCACAAAAAAATGAAATCTCAGGTGCTCAAATGGATAATGAATCTTTACTCAATATTTTTAAAATGGGTACGTCTGCAGGTGGTATGCGACCTAAAATACTCATATCTGAAAACAAAGAAAATGGAACCATCATTCCAGGGGATATCATAATTGACGATCGGCATAACCATTACTTAGTTAAACTTGATATAGATGATGCCGTAACTTATAGTCGGGAAATTGTTGAGTTCTCATATTTTAAAGCTGCTACTCACGCAGGAGTTCAAATGATGGACTGCAAAATGATAGAAAACAAGCATTTTGCAACGCTTAGATTTGACCGTCAAAACGGAAAGAAAAAACACGTTTTAACTGCAACCGGTTTAACGGGCTATGACTATCTTGACCCAAAACCTTCGCAATACGAAACACTTTTTGCGTTGCTCAATTACTTGAAATGTCCACATAGTGACATGGAACAATTGTTTAGAAGAATGATTTTCAATTTAGTGTTCGCCAATTCTGATGACCATCTAAAGAATCACAGCTTTATTTACGACGAAAATCTTAACGAATGGGGCCTGGCACCAGCCTATGACCTAACATACTCTCTCAATCCTGAACTTAATATAAAAACCAAATCCAGAGCGCTTTCGATAAACGGTAAACGTGAAAACATAGAGCTCTCAGACATTAAAACAATTGCAGAAAAATATACCATTAAAAATCCCATGGGTATCATCTCACAAGTACAAGATAGTGTTGCGTATTGGAAGGACAGCGTTAAAGAGCTCGGCCTTCCAACTCGAATAATAGCTGGTATCGAAAAGAACTTTACTTTTTTTAGTTGATTGAAAAACGTTGATATCCACATGGATTTATTGCAAGTTTTACTGCAATGATTATATGAAAGTATCAATATTGATAGTTAGGATTCGGTCTATAGCTGTTTTGATAGCATTATTGATTCCTGGGACTCCCCTGATTAAGGATGGGTAAAGTCATTAACTAAAAAATATTTTCTTTCTCATGTTATCTGACTGCAAATAACCCTGCTTTTATTGCGAATAGTACGATGCCTGTCCTGCAGCCTGTTTCCAGTTTATCAAAGATGTGTTCACGATATCCATCAATGGTACGTAATGTAACTTTCATCTTGTCAGCTATCTGTTTGTAGGTAAGCTCCGAACAGCAAAGCTCAATGAACCTGATTTCTTTGTCTGAAAAATGATACTTGTTCAAGCTTGATGAGTTCTTCGTTATCTGTTTACAAACACCTGAAAGTCCCTTTGAAATATAATGTTCTCCATTATAGACAGAGCAGATGGCTTTGAACAGTTCATCAGGGTGTGAGTCCTTAGCAAGATATCCGCTGGCACCGCTCCTTAACATTTTTATGATATTGAATTCTGAGCAATGAGTTGAAAGCGCAATCATTTTTATTTCAGGGTATTTTAGATGTATGATTTTCGCGGTCTGGTAACCGTCCATGACAGGCATGCGAATATCAAGCAGGCAGACATCGGGTCTATTTTCTGAAGATTCCAACGCTTGCATCAGTACTTCTCCGTTTTCACACTCATATAATATATTGAATGATGAGTATGAGGATAGGACATAACGTAAACCTTTCCGGAATAGTGGCTGATCTTCTGCTATTGCTAGGTTGATTTGGTATAGGCTGTTCATAGTAAATGTTTTAGGTAGTTTGGTAACGTGAAATTACGCTCAATATTTCAACGCATTTATCGAAAAAATATTATTTAACAAAATAGTGACAGGGGGATTTTTCCGGAGAATAATACCCGTCAGGAATTTTGGAGGTTCAGATAATTTCATATTCCAAAGACAAAATTCAACCTAAACCTCTGTGAGTTCCGATAATACAAGAGAGAGTATCGTTGCATTATCACTACGTTCAACCTGCAGCAGTTCTGTGTTTCAATTTTTATTTTTTGGCTTGCAGATAGGCTGCATGCATCATTCATTCTTTTGTAAAAATCTTTTAAAACAATAAATCTCAAATTATGGCAACCTATAACATTTATGGTTCGGTCCTTTCTCAGGAAAACAGCACAGGATTAGCAGAGTTAGAAGTGAAACTGTATTCAAGACACACAAACGGACAGGTGTCGGAGTATTTGCAATTCAATGCGGAAACTGCCGCAAATGGTGGATTTCAGTTCATTATTGAATCGGGAGACATACAATCGTATTATCAGTCAGACGAAACTATTCAAATAGGATTTGAAGTTTTAAAGGGCGGACAATCAGTCTATTCATACTCTCAGAGCTATGTATGGACTCCTTTACAGAGTGGGCCTGTAAATATTTTTGTTAACGTACAGGCGGATCCTTCATTGGAGGTTAAGACCTATGCAATAGGAGGTAATGTTAAATTTAAAAATGGGGCATTAGGTGTTAATCTACCAGTGCGTTTATATCTGCAGAGGTTCAGGGAAACGGAACAGCTAGCCGCGACAGTAACTTCAAGTGATGGCAGGTATAATATAATATTGGATTCAGGGGTATTTAACAATCTGGAGGTTTCTAAACGTAAGGTGATTCTTCATGTCAGAAATGTTGCAGACACAGAAATACTAGCAGTGTCAAAAATTATTACTATCAGTGATAACCTTTCTCTGGATTTTGAAGTTGAGGACGAGTCAAATACTCCTGTGCTTTTTGCCAATATTAAAGACAGAATTACGGAACATATTGATACAGTATCTATAGCTGATTTGACAGAGGATGACTCAGCATTCCTTGCATCTACACTTGGTGTTACTGCAGAGTATATCGGACAGATGGTAAGAAGCCACCAGTATGCGGACGAGCTTAACGTAGCTTCCCAAAATCAACAACATGCCCCGTCACTGGTTTATGCATTATGCAGTGTGTCAGGTTTTGAAGGTAATCCTGTAGTTAATCACACTTCAGGAGAGATAAGGGAAATTATCCTTGATGCAGTACAGAATGATAAAATAGCACAAGTTCATCCTAGTGTAATTAATAACTTCATCGCAGCGGCTGAGGAGTTCCAACTTACAGCGACAAAGAATCTGGAAATCAAAAACGAAGATTTTGTACTCAATGATGTACTTGAACAGATATTCAGCAATTCTTCTGATATCAACGTATTTGTCGCTGCATATAATAAAGGGAATTATGCTGACCCTTCCGAGTTCTGGAGCAACTATGAAACTACAGCTGGTTCTACGCTTGCCCAACGGGCCAAGGATGGTGTAAGAATAGCAGCAGTGACAGGTTTTCAACCTGAGGTGTTATCAGATCTGCTGGCTGAAATTCAGTCAGGAACCCCGATATATCGTTTTGCTGAATGGACGGAACAAGACTGGGTTAACAGGTTGTCAGCAGTCAATCAAGATGCGCAGCGTTTATGTGTTCCCTTTGCAATACGCGGAGAAAATACCAATATAGATAACGATGAGGCCGTACTGGAGTATGCGAAGCGTATCAAGACAACAATACAGGATATGTATCCGCTTGCAAATGTGAGAGGTGCACTTGGCGGAGCATCGGGTCCAGAACTGATAGCAAACGCTAGTGAGCGTAGTCAGGCAATGACATTCCTGCAGAATAACCCTGATTTTGATCTGAGGGTAAATACTGTTTATCAAATAGATCCAACTACACATAACCTGACAGGTGTTAGTAATGTTGAAGCTTTGAAAGCAAATCTCGAGCCATTTCAACGCTTGTTGAGAGTAACCGGCGGTAAGCCTGAAGCCGTTACATCGATGAAAGCAGCAGGTATAGATTCTGCACAGTCGCTGGTGAGCATAAGCAAGGAAAAATTCGTTACAGAGTATGCTGAAATTGTGAATGGAGAAGAAGTTGCAACTGCCATATATGACAGAGCAGAACTTATCGATACCATTACTACCGAGATTGTTCTGGATTTCTATCAGAATGCTTCTTATCAGGCAAGCATGTCAGGTGGTACAGGTGTGGATACTCCATTCCTGCCATTTTATGACCCTAGCCCGAGCGATCCGAACCTCGTAACTTTGTTCGGTAATTTGGATTATTGCTCATGTTCCGAATGTCTGTCTGTATATAGTCCAGCGGCCTACTTCACTGATATCCTGAATTTCCTTCTTAAAAATGCCACACCGCTATACAATGAACTGGTGAGGCGCAGACCTGACCTCCTGCATATAGATCTGTCATGCAAGAACACTAATACTGCAGTGCCGTATATCGATCTTGTAAATGAATTGCTGGAATCACTGGTATTAAAACAAATGACAGTGACACCACCTGTTTCTTACCAAACATCCGCAGCGGCGAAGGAGCTAGCTGCCCATCCTGAGCATATATACAAGCAGGTAGTGAGTGGTGTGACTACTTATGAAGATTATACTGGTTTCGACCAGGTTTACGATACCGCACTGGCGAATGCTATTTACCCTGACACGCTCCCATTTAATTTTGCTATGGAGATTACGCGAGTATACCTCCAGCATATGGGCATCAGCAGGGGAGAACTGATGAAGTATTATGTGCCATATACAGCGATATCCGGAGGCCTTACGGATAGGGATCGTTATACTGAAATGCTGGGAATGTCCAAAACTGAAGTAGACATAATCCTTAAGGCTCATGCTAGTAGCAACAGTCCGTGGTTATTCTATGGAATTAAGGCACAAACAACTAATAGCTCCAACGGTTTACCTGATCCTGCAAACAGTACAGCTGTTTTATCAGGTGATTGGATTACTAATATACTTGTTGACAGGCCAGATGCCCTGATCAATCAGTTGAGGATTAGTTATAAGTCATTCCTGCAATTACTAACAACAGACTTTCTGAACAAAGTGGTAAGCGGCACACGCCTAATTACTATAACTGTAGACAATGGTAGTATTTCTGAAAGCACATGCGACCTTACTAAATTAAGGCTTGCCTTTACATCGCCTGCGACCGCATCCTCATTCTTTGATAAGCTTTATCGTTTCGTCCGTTTCTGGAAGTCCAGCGGTATGAGCATACATGAGTTCGATACTGTTTTGAGAACACTGAATATCACAGAGTTTGATACCAGCAGTTTCAATTTGTTTGGTAGGGTGCTGGCAATATCGAGGAAACTGAATGTTCGCCCAGAATACCTCGCTATGTGGTGGAGCAACATAGATACCACCAGGTATATCAATTATGGTTCTGAAACACAGGATAATATACCATCTCTGTATGATGTTATTTTCAGGAATAAGGCTGTTGTTAACGTTCCTATCGACGATTATGACGACCCGGGCAGTTTACCGTCTAATTATAATGGTCAGCTTGCAATAATCGCCGCTTTCGCAAGAATCAGCGAAGAGGACGTAGTACGTATACTCGCCTTTTTCGGTATCACAAGGACTGCGTTGGGTAGTACTGCAGTGCAATTAAAACATTTAAGCAGGATATGCATATTTGCAATCCTTGCCAAATCGATCAATTATACAGTGAAAGACCTGCTTGCACTCTTTTCGCTGCTCAAGTTTGACACAGATGGCAACACACCTTCCAATAATCCGCTTGACCAGAACTATAGTAACTTATCGTCCAATGGATTGGTACTCGGATTCCTTGAAAAAATATCGGATGTGTCAGCGCTCATTTCAAAATCAGGTTTTTCATTCATGGAACTGCAATTCCTATCACAGGATTGGGATGAATCAGCGGCATTTACCGTACCGCAGGCTACCATCCAACAGTTTTATGAAGGGCTTCGCCGTGAACTACAAAAATACCCGGCCGATAATACAGACGGTACCTATTCGGATGAACTGAAGAACAAACTAAAAAATACTGTTTATCAGCAAATAACCAAACAGTTCAATCTGCCGTTCACGGTTGCCAAAGAACTGTCTGATACACTTACTGTTGATGGTGTTTCATCGCCTGACAAAACACTCACGCAAGCGCTGATACATGAAAAACTGATTGTCTCAGACTTTGAACTTTCATATGCTTCTTTTACGGCACTTGAATCTCAAACTCCTAGACCTGTTGAGCTACCTGATTATAATACTCTTCAGTTAATAGATCGTTATAAGTTGATTTCGAAGATGGCAGGGATAATTGCCAAACTGAATATGTCAGCCGAGACATTCATATACTTATATGGTTCTCCTTCTGTTGTTGACTTTGATTTTAAAGAATTGCCAGTGGATGGGACACCTAGTCAGAATTTAGCGTCTAAGCTATTCGAGGGAGTGATTCGGTTGTCTCAATGGATAACGGTTAAACATTCACTCAGAATGGATGATGAGGATTTTGCTGGATTATTACAGGCGTCATCTTCCGGCAATAAGAATAATTGGGTATCTCTGGTAGAAGCTAATACGCAATGGGGGGCTCTGTTAACAGAGTTTGTCGGCGTACCTCCGGCTGTAAGTGCCGGCGATAACGGTATCTTGAACACTAATTTCAGTCAGGATTTTATTCCTTCGGATAACCGATCTGCTCAAAGGATACTTGACTTGTATGATGCTATCAAGTGGTGTGTTGTAATGGACATGAGTCCTGAGACAATACATGCATCATTGAAATCAGCAGTACAACTATCAGACGCGAGAAAGATATTGCTTGCAGCAAAAGGAAAACATGATGAATCTGCATGGCTGAAAATTGCAAAACCACTACGTGATGTGCTTAGAGAGAAACAACGTGACGCATTGGCTGCATACATCATCGCACATCCAGACGAACCATATGATGCGAATAACAGGAAAGTATGGCGCAATCACAATGAATTGTACGCGCACTTGTTGATTGATATAGACATGCAGGCATGCATGATGACCTCAAGATTGAAGCAGGCAATAAGTAGTGTACAGTTATTCGTTGACAGGGTTTTGCTGGGTATAGAATATGAGAATTACCAGATAACCACCGCTGCTAAAAAATTAGAGTTGTCATCATCTACTGTCGATCTTGTAAAGCAATGGGATCTTTGGCGTAAGTGGTACAGGGTATGGGAAGCAAACCGCAAAATATTCCTGTATCCCGAGAATTGGATTGAACCTGAACTAAGGGATGGTAAATCTGTATTCTTCGAAGAACTGGAAACTGAGTTGTTGCAGGACGAACTGACGGATGCTAAGGCAACCGATGCGATCACCAATTATGTGATGAAGTTGGATGGTGTAGCGCGTCTTGAGCCTGCCGGTAGCTGCTACGATTGGGTGACAGGCATCACCCATGTGTTCAGCAGGACTTACGGCGATCCGCATTATTATTATTACCGTCGACTGGAAAATAACGAATGGACACCTTGGGAAAGGGTTGATTTAGATATCAAAGGTGAGCATGTCATTCCTGTAGTTTGGAGTAATAGGTTGTATCTGTTCTGGCTAACATTCAAGGATAAGATTGGAAAGATTAATCCAATAGATATCTCACCTTACAAAGAATTCGATCAATGGGGTAATGAGATTAATAACAGGTATTGGGATGGCAACTGGCATTTTAGCCCTTGGTTTTATAATGGTTGGGGTCAGGCGAATCTTGATACAAGTTCTGATGGACTGAATCAATTGCAGATTGAAATAACGCTCAACTGGAGTGAGTATAAAGATGGTAAATGGTCTAAGCATAAAGTGGGAACTAACAATATGCTTATGAAGCTTAATCCGACCGTAGACCGTTATTACAGATTTCATATTGCCGGAGGGACACAGGAAATGAATCTTATTTCCCAAAATAGAACATTAACTATTACAGAACTAATCAAATCAAGGTTCTATTTATATCCTTATGTTCATAAGCCCGATTCTGATAATGTTCTCTACCTCTGGGTCATGTTCCCCGACGCAACAGATTTTGGATGGCGTCGTGAGCATCAGGTAATTCAGTCATTCCGTTTTATTGATAATAATCGTGAACCTGAAGTTTATAAAGAGTGGGCGCATGAATGGCGTTTCCCATCTCCTTGGGGAACTTTCACTCAGAATATGAGGCATATTAAAAATCCTATATATAACAAGGAAGAGTTATTTACAGATATTATCCGGGATGATTCCAGTACTGCTATACTCTTCTATGACTATATGCATGATGGAAATGTTTATCCGGGAACGCTTAGACGAGCTTTTGGTAGTGAAGTGATTCTTCATAAAACACCTTTCGAAACATACAAGGTGAAATCTCGTTCCAATTTCGGAGATAATCCTATGGAGAACCATTTCTTTTACGAAGACAATGCTCATACATTCTTTGCACGTGTAGTGGAACTGGATCAATATGCAATTGCTACTACCACCGGTTCTAGTTCAGGTGGGCCATTTACGGTCCCGTTGGGTACAGGGACGGGTTCAACGACAGCATATACTGGCGGAACGCTTGCAAATGCACCGAACTGGACATTGCTAGTTGGTGGTAACAGTAACCTGAGCCTAGCTACAGCAGGTAATGTAGCTGCAACATTATACCCTGTAAGCAGTAGTAATAACGCTCTGACACTCCCTGTATCGTCTGTTATCAATAGTAACGTCGCCGCATTCAACGCTACTTTTAAAGTGCTGACACCTGATATGTATTTTCAAACCTTTTATCACCCGCATACAAAATGGTATACAAAAGCATTGAGCGATGGTGGTGTAGATAAGTTGATGAAAATGGATATGCAGTCTCAGTTTAACTGGATGCACTTTGATACTAAATATGTGCCAAATAATCTGAAGGTATTAAATCATCAATCACCTTCTCAGTATACGCATCCGCATACAAAAGTGGATTTTGATTATTGGGGAGCATATTCATCTTATAACTGGGAATTGTTTTTCCATATCCCTATGATGATAGCACAACGATTGAGTGACAATCAGAAATTTGAGGAAGCACGCAAATGGTATCAATACATTTTTGACCCCACTTGTAACCTGGATGAATGGGGTAATCCTACGACTTCGAAACAACGTTTCTGGAGGTTCTGGCCTTTTTATAATGAAGCCGGTAAGACCGTAGAAACTTTGAGCGACTTGCTTGATAAGATACATAGCAATGACCCGCACGCGTTGAATCAGATTACAAGATGGCAGAATAACCCATTCAAGCCTCATTTGATAGCCCGTTACCGAATTCTTGCTTATATGAAGAATGTGGTCATGAAATATATTGATAACCTGATAGCTTGGGGTGATCAATTGTTCAGAAGAGATACAATTGAGTCAATCAATGAGGCTACACAGCTATATATTCTTGCAGCCAATATTTTAGGACGCAAGCCACAGGAGATTCCATCAAGGGTGAAGTTCACGCCTAAGACATTCACGGAACTATTGAATACACCGGGTGGGATAGATGCGTTCTCTAATGCAAAAGTAAAAATTGAAAGTTATGTAAGCCCGAATGGCCCGATAGGAGGAGGAAGTGGTGTGCCTTCGCTTTCTACAGCATCTGTATTCTATTTCTGTACACCGAAGAATGAAAAGCTGGTGGGTTATTGGGATACGGTAGCTGACAGACTATTCAAGATACGTAACTGCATGAATATTGACGGACAGAAACGTGAATTGCCATTGTTTGAGCCACCAATTGACCCGGGTATGTTGGTAAAAGCAGCAGCGGCAGGCATTGATACCGCCAGTTTACTGGATGATATGAGTAGTGGCGCTCCATTATATAAGTTCAGTTATATAACACAAAAGGCGAATGAACTTTGTAGTGATGTCAAAGCGCTTGGCGGGGCACTGTTGTCTGCAATTGAAAAGAAAGATGCTGAACACCTTGCAGTACTGCGCTCTGGTTTGGAATTAAGCTTGCTCGAAAAGGTCAAAGCCGTAAAAGAGGAACAGATAAAAGAGTCTGAAGCGAATATCGAGGCACTGCGTAAGTCCAAAGAAATAACCTTGAAGCGATATGATTATTACAATTCCAGGGTCTATATGAACCCTAAGGAAAAGGAACATATGGCATTATTGCAGGCTGCTATTCCATTGCATAATAAACAGGCTGACAGACAAAGGTTGTCATCTATATTGGCAATAATCCCAACTGTTAACCTTCAGCTGCCTATGGCATCTGGTCCAAGTTTTGGTGGTGGTAATTTGAGCAGTGCAGCAAACGCGTTTAGTTCTCGTATAGGTGCGGAAATTGCCATCAATAATACAAAGAGTGGTATGGCGCAGGCCATCGCTGGTTACGACCGCAGGCGAGATGATTGGCAGTTCCAGGCACAGAGCGCATTGAACGATGCTGCACAGATTGACAAACAGATCATTACTGCAGAGATTCGGAAATCGATAGCAGAGAAAGAGCTGGAGAACCACTTAACACAGATTGAGAATAACATAGCCACTGATGAATATATGCGCTCGAAATTTACCAATGAGCAATTGTATAATTGGATGATATCACAGATATCAACGACCTATTTCCAAAGCTACCAGTTGGCTTATGATATGGCTAAGAAGGCTGAAAAATGTTTCGACTATGAATTGCCGCGTGCTAAAAAACCTGCAACAGGCTATATTAAATTCGGTTATTGGGATAGTCTGAAAAAAGGATTGCTTTCTGGTGAAAAGCTGCAGCTTGACTTGCGTAAGCTTGAAACGGCCTATATCGAGAACAATGAAAGGGAACTGGAACTGACAAAACATATTTCTTTGGCATTAACGAACCCAAGGGCACTACTAGACCTTATTAAAGACGGTTCCTGCCATTTCTTTATACCTGAAGAGCTATTTGATCTTGATTATCCGGGACATTATTACAGACGTATCAAGAGCGTTAGTATCAGTATTCCTTGTATTACAGGACCATACACAACGATTGCTGCTGAGTTGACATTAGTGCAATGCGCAGTTCGAAAATTACCTGATTCAGGAGGCCTTACTGAGGAAAGCATCGGTGCAGTGCCAAGGAAGACGATTGCAACAAGCAGTGCGCAAAATGACAGTGGAGTATTTGAAGTCAATTTCAAAGATGAAAGATATCTACCTTTTGAGGGCAGAGGTGCTGTCAGTAGATGGAGTCTGAAGCTTTCATCTGCGAATCAGTTAAGATTATTTGATTTTAAAACCATATCGGATATTGTCATTCATTTGAAATATACAGCGATATCTGGAAGGGTTGAAAGTACAGTTATTAGTAATCTCAATGAATCGTTAGCAGAGTTCACTTCTGAAAATACACTTGAAAAAGTTAATCTTCCACGTTATTTCAGCCTGAAGCATGAATTCGCTGAAGCCTGGAGCAGTTATTCAGACAGTCATTTGATAAACCATACATGGAACAGGGATATGTTCCCCGTATTCTGTACAGGCAAGAATATAAACATCGTAAATGTTTATGCGACAGGCATTCTTAAATTGGGGCAATCAGGGATATACAGATTGAAAGACACTCAAAGTGGGTCGAATGCTACAGGTATCAGTGCAGCATTTGAAAGTGTCCAGACTTTGGGTACAGATGCATTCAAACTTACACCTATAGGTTCAGGTTCTAGCAAGAATGTAACACTGAAAATAGAAAAGCAGGACGGATCGAACTGGGTTGATGTTAATATCGACGATGTGTTCGAAGATATATACCTGGTGTTATTCTATACGATCTAATGATCTGCATTTTGGAAAAAGTATTGTTGAACAACTAATAGATTGATTTATGAACCATATACCCGCTAATGAAAAGCCGGAACAGGATAAACAGACGAATAAACAGTACCCGCTTGATAATTATTCAGTGCCCTCGAAGAACGAGGGCACTGATAAAGAAAAGGAGTCGCCATATTATAAGTCTCAGGCACCTTCCATTTCGTTGCCTAAAGGTGGTGGAGCACTTAAAAGCATAGATGAGAAATTCTCAGTGAATGCAGTGAACGGTACGACCTCGCTGGAGATACCATTACCTATCACTCCAGGCAGGAACGGTTTTACACCTGCGATATCATTGCAATACAATTCAGGGGGGGGGAACAGTGAGTTCGGCCTTGGCTGGAACGCAAGTATACCGTCAATACAGCGAAAGACCGATAAAAAACTGCCGGAGTATAATGATGCTGTCGAAAGTGATATTTTCCTGTTGGCAGGGGCAGAAGATCTGGTGCCGATTACCGATACAAACGGGAGTATCATTATTGATACTTCTAACAGTGGTTACAGTATCAAATGTTATCGTCCGCGCATCGAAGGCTTGTTTGCCCGTATCGAATTCATCACAGATGTGCAGACAAATGAAAAGTGGTGGCGTGTAATAACAAAAGATAATATTGCTACTTATTATGGTCTTACACAAGATGGCAGGGTTGCAGATCCTGCTTACCCGAACCGTGTTTACAAATGGTTACCACAACTGGTAGTTGATAATAAGGGCAGTGTACATGCGTATTATTATGTTCGTGAAAATACGGATAATGTGCCTTTTGAGATACATGAAAAAAACAGGCATAATGCGCAACATACTAACCTTTACCTGAAGCGTGTAAAATACTGCAACAAGTCTAACTGGTACATAAACGAAGCAGACATCCTCAAACCTGTTATTCCCAATATCAGTTACCTGATGGAATTGGTCTTAGATTACGGAGACCATGAAGATTATTCACCTGTTGTCAGTTCTACTACAAAATGGTCTTACAGGAAAGATGCTTTCTCTGATTTTCATGCAGGTTTCGAAATAAGGACCTATCGCAAGTGCAAGCGTGTAATGATGTTCCATTATTTTAAAGAACTAAAGGATGAGTCCCCTGTTCCCGCAACATTGGTAGGCTCATTGGATTTTGTTTACCAGCATGATAATGAACAATCATATTTTGAAGCTGACTATATTACTTCGATAACCCGTTGTGGTTACCGCAGAAATAGCTCCGGATACATAAAGAAAAGTTTCCCTTCTTTTCAATGCAACTATCAACCACTGTCATGGAATACGGATCTGGTCGATGTTGATTCCATAAACACAGCTAATGCACCGCAAGGCCTTACAGGTGATTACCAATGGATAGATTTTTTTGGTGAAGGGATATCAGGCATACTTACAGAGCAGTCAGGTGAGTGGTATTACAAACGTAATAACGGTGACGGAAACTTTGATAAAGCAAAAGTTATAGCATCAAAACCTGCAGTAGCGGGATTGGGTAATTCATGGCAGTGGCAGGATCTGGATGCGAATGGTATGCGACAGGTAGTTAACAGGTCAAATGACCTGCCCGGGTATTTCCAATTAAGCGATGAACAGGACTGGGAACCGTTCAGGTCTTTCAGGAACAATGTCAATATTGATTGGTCTGATCCGTATACTAAAATGCTGGACCTTGATGGTGACGGAAAGGCGGATGTATTGTTGACGCAGGACGATATTTTTACCTGGTTCAAAAACGAGGGTAAGGATGGCTTTGTAAAAGGCGGCAGGCGGACTACAGCCAATAATGAAGAAAAGGGGCCGCGGCTTTTATTGAATGACAATAAGCAGAGCGTTTTTCTGGCGGATATGAATGGGGATGGTTTAACTGACCTGGTAAGGATAAAAAATGGAGAAGTTTGTTATTGGCCGAACATGGGCTTTGGCAGATTCGGCAGCAAGGTCACCATGTCAGATGTTCCGGTATTCGACAAACCTGATAATTATAATCCGCAATATCTGACGCTCGCAGATATAAGCGGAACAGGGGCAGCTGATATTCTTTATTTAGGGAGGGATAAATGCACGGCTTGGATAAATCTTGCCGGTAATGCGTTTAGCGAGCCTGTCGACATTCACCCTTTACCTGCAATCAATAAGGATACACAAATAGCTATCATAGATTTTCTGGGTAACGGGACAGGTTGTATTGTCTGGAGTTCTGCTTTGCCACAGCATGGAAATCTTCCAATACGTTATATTGACCTTATGGGAGGCAAAAAGCCATACCTGATGTCCGGTTACGACAATGGTATGGGGAAAGTGGTCTCATTTGAATATAAAAGCTCCACACATTTTTACTTGGATGATGAAAAAGCCAGTTTGAAATGGGCAACTAAATTACCATTCCCGGTACATTGCCTGAAGTCTGTAACTGTTGCGGATATCATCAGTCAGACAGAACATAAGCAGACCTATGCTTATCACCATGGTTACTACGATCATGAAGAAAGAGAGTTCAGAGGATTTGGACGGGTGGATGTAAAAGATGAGGATTCAGCAACAATAGACACTAACAACGAACTTAATCAGGCACCTGTTTTGACAAAAACATGGTATCATACAGGTGCATGGCTTAGAGAGAAAAAATTATTAGATGCTTTTGCTGAAGAATACTATAATGGCGGCAGTTACTTGTCGCAAGCACCGCAACATATAAGCTTGTCGACGGATAGGATAAGTGGACTGACTCCTGAGCAGTTAACGATAGCAGAAAAAAGGCAGGCGTACAGAGCATTGAAAGGGCTCCCACTACGACAGGAAGTATATGCTTTAGATGGGAACGTCAGCAAGCAGTACCATCCTTACTCTGTTACAAGCTATGCATATTGCACGGAGATCAGGCAACGACAAATGAACAATAAATTTGCATGTTATTATTCATACCAGGAACAGCAGGTTGCATGGCATTATGAAAGAGAGTCAGGTGATCCAAGGGTGTTACATGATTTGACATTAGAAGTGGATACTTATGGCAATGTATTACAGTCAGCACAAGTCGCCTATCCACGCAATAGCGCTTTGCTTAGTACATTAATACTACCACAAGTAGTAGAAGATACCCAAGCGATAATGTTGGCCACTTATAACAAGGCTAATCTTACGAATGATATAGATACCTTGCAGTACTATCGTTTGCGCATACCCTATGAAACCAGATCATACCAATTGCATAACCTGGATATTCCATCCGGGCTATGGGATAAGGATGCGCTAAAAACCGCCTGCCAAAATGCAACATCGATAGATTATGCTGCAGTACCTGGTTCTGGCGCAAAAAAACGCCTGCTTTCGCATGGCAGAGTGATATTTAAATCATTTGACACAAATACGGTACTATACCTCGGTACCATCAATTATCTCGCCATTGAGCATGAGCGTTATCAATTAGCCTATACTTACTATGAGTATAGTGCAGGAACATATAAGCTTCGGAGCCCTGAGTATGATACTTTAGTGAGTATTGATATGCTCAAAGAAGGTAAGTACAGGATCCATTTGAATTCAGGTAGTGATGTTATTACCGGTTTCCCTACACCAGACTCAAACAATAAAGAAGACAAAAACATCTGGTTGCCTGGTGGCACATTCTCATACGATAACCCAGCAACTACAGGAACGGTAGAACAACCTGCGGATACGTTTTATTTGCCTTTCCGATATACAGACCCGTGGGGTAATCATACCGATATTACATACTGGGAGTCAACATCCAATGATAAATATTATCTGTTACCGAGGACGGTCACTGATGCCAAAGGGAATACTACAACCGTAAATGCTTATGACTGGAGGTGTATGCAGCCGCTTTCAGTTACGGATGCAAACGATAATATCAATGAGGTGATATTTGATACACTGTGTATCCCCGTAGCAATGGTCGCAAAAGGTAAAGGCACACAAGGTGATACGGCTGAGTATATAGATACAAGCATAAACCCTTCCGGCAGCCATGTTATTGACCCTGAGGTTGATTCTGCAATTCAGGCAGATTTCTGGGATGACCCGCAAACAGAAGGTCCCGTATTGTTGGGCAAGGCAACTTGGAGATGCTTATATAGATTCGATATACAATTGGATTCTCAGGCAAGAGTTATCAAATGTCCATCTGTTGCTATGATAGCACGTGAGAAGCATAATGCTGAATTCACAGCAAGCCCTGTTTTGATTCGCCTAAGTTATTCTGACGGTTTCGGGCGTGTAGCAATGCATAAGGTACAAGCAGCTAACGATCCTTCGAATAATAACGAACGTTGGGTAGGCAGTGGAAAGACTGTATATAATAATAAGGGTAAGGCTGTGATGCAATATGAGCCTTACTATAGTACGACACATGAGTACGATATTGCAGAGCAGGCTTCAAGTGCAGGTGTCAGCCCGAAAGTATTTTACGACCCGCTCGCCAGGGCTTATCGTACGGAAATGCCTGACGGGACTTTTGCTAAGACGGAATGGTCTGCTTGGGAGCAAATAGCACACGATAATAATGATACCGTATTGGACAGTGACTGGTATGACGTAAATATAATTGCTGATAATAATTCACACCCGGGTGTATTTACCTATATGAATGACGCAGCACAAAAAGCAGCTGTTCATCATAACACGCCTACTACTATGCATTTGGATACTTTAGCTCGTCCTTTCTTTACAAGACAGGTGAACGCATGGAAAGATGCAAATAATAACATACAGACCGAAAACCTAGATAGTTATGTTGAATTGGACATAGCTGGTAATCAGTTGGCTGTACATGATGCAAGAGGTAATACCGCACTTACCTATCAGTACAATCAACTGAACGCTGTCATCAGCCAATTGAGTATTGACAGCGGGCAACAGTATATGCTTACAGCGGTTGACGGACAGCCTTTGTATGCATGGGATGCTGATGAACGGGAGTTTTATTTTAAGTATGATGAATTGCGAAGGCCGATAGAGAAATGGATAGTTCTCGGCAATACTCATTCTGCGACTGATGATTTTCTGCTGGAGAAAATGATATATGGGGAAAGTGTATCCAGTGCTGAAACATACAACCTGAAGGGTAAATTATATAAGCACTACGACGGTGCAGGCCTTATGCAGGCAAAGGTGTATGATTTTAAAGGGAACCCTTTATCAGCATGGCGTACTTTTGTATCTACATATGATGAACGACCTAACTGGAGAGTATCGACAGACAGCGATCTTGAAGCTACCGCCTATGTAACAGAACATAGCCATGATGCTTTAAACAGGCTTAAAAGTATTACACACAAGAGTACGGCTAATAACGGTAGTTCTTATACAACTCATGGTAAGACGAACTATAGTTACGATAAGGCAGGGTTACTAAAATCGGTAGATATATCAGATGTCAGTTCTGCAGTTGGCACGTCTACCCATTTGGCAACGGATATTATTAATTCGATTAGCTATGATGCCAAAGGGCAGCGAACTAAAGTAGCATATGAGAACGGTGCAACGACTGAATATAGTTATGATGCTAAGACGTTTAGGGTAGCGCGTATCTATACACACAGGCCTAAATCAGGTGGTGGCACGGATGTGTTGCAAGACCTCAATTACTGGTATGATCCTGTAGGCAGTATTACAACCCAAACAGATGCAGCCCATCAAACCATTTACTATAATAATACGGTTATTGACCCTCATAACTACTATACTTACGATGCGCTATACAGGCTCATCAAAGCTGAAGGGCGAGAGCTTATCGGCAATGACGCTGCCGTGAATTACAATGACAGTTCAAGGATGGGTAAGACGGGTATTCCATTTAACAATACCAGCCCGAATGATACCAATGCCATGCGCAGATATACACAAAAGTATACCTACGATAACGCTGGCAATATGACACAGATGAAACATATTGTTGGCGGTACGGACAATTGGACAAGGAATTTTACGATAGCAACAAGCAGTAACAAAACTACGGTCAGCAGTATTGGCAGCAATGCAACTACTTCAGAAACACTGAGCTATGATGCAAGGGGTAACCTGACAGGTGGGTTGAACCATCTGATAAGCAGTGGCAGCAGTCATGCCGATACGATGGTATATAATGCGGAGAACCGTCTGGAAAAAGTGCTGATAGATGCTACTAACATACGGGCCTACTACCAATACGATGCCGGTGGACAACGGGTGAGAAAAGTTTGGAAGAATACTACCGGTAATCTGTTGCGTATTAGGTTGTATATAGGGGATTGGGAATTGTATATTGATAAGACAGGTAGTACCATAAACATACAGCGGGAAACCCTGCATGTGATGGATGATAGAGACAGAGTTGCTCTTATTGATACACCGACTGTTGATAATATACACTCAGACCCTGAATTGCAATGTATACGTTATCAATTCAGCAATCATTTAGGTACTGCAAGTTTGGAATTGGATGAAAATGCTGCTATTATAAGCTATGAAGAATATTATCCTTATGGTAGCACAAGTTTTCAGACTGGCAGGAGCGGAAGTGAGGTTTCACTGAAGCGATACAGATTTACTGGTAAAGAGCGGGATGAAGAAACTGGTTTGTATTATCATGGGGCTCGCTACCATTGCCCATGGCTGGCAAGATGGTGTGCTGTAGATCCTTTACAAGCCAATATGCCGACATGGAGTGGTTATAACTATGGGTTTTGTAATCCTATAAAATGGATAGACCCTGATGGAAGAGAGCCAAAAGTTAAACATCAAGGAGCTGATCCATTGAAGGTTAAGACGCATTCTGATCAGGATAATGTCAGACATGCTCCTATAATTAATAAACTTAATGTTGCACCCAAAACGCCTAAACTGCCTGAGGAACAAGTTTTAATGGCTGATATTCATGGGGATGGACATATAGGACCAAAACGTGAAGTTGAGAGGAAAGTTGCCGCAATAAAACAAGAAAGAATAAATAGAACAGGGGAAAATATAGCCAATGGACCATTCGGCGCTTTAGGCTATATTTTAGGTGGAGATAAGGGAAGTGATGTGGGTGCGCATGTAGATCAAGTATCTCAAGGAGCATATTTGCATAAGGAAGGCATTGTGGGGGAACCCTATAAAACTAGAGTTGAAATAAAGGAAGTTCCTAAAACAGAGAATAAATTTGAATCAATAAAGCCTCCTGAAAAAACGTCTTTAAATGGTGTTGAATTTCAAGTAACTTTAAAAAATAATCAAGCAGAAAGGAATGTTGATATTAAACCATCAACATTGCAAGATAAAGGGTATAAGAATTCTCAAGAATTAGGATTAAGTGATGGAATGTTAATGGATCCAATAAAAATTCTTGAAGTAGCACAAGAATTCTTAGGTAAAGGGTATAAAGAAGTTGAGCATGGGAAAGGTAGGTATATTTCTTCAGATGGAACTAGAGCATTCAGAATGGGAACAAATGATATCTTAGGAAACCATGGTGGTGGGCCACATGTTAATTTTGAAACATTAATTCCTAACCCAGCAAAACCAGGTAAAATGATGGTTAATGAAAATATTCATGTTTATATATTAGGTAAATAAAAATAAATATTATGGAAATTAAGTTGGAAATCCCAGAATACGATAAAAGCAAAGGGATTAAATATAGTTGGGTTTTGGGTTTTGAAATTGAGGCGTTTTATAAAAATGATACTATAAACATAGTAGCGAATAAAGAAGGCTTAATATCGCTTGCTAATCATCTTTTAAATCTTGCACAAGACTCAGTACCCAATGGGCATCACTTACACTTTGATAAACACAATTCGTTAGAAGATAATTCAACTGATGTAGTTATTCAAAAAAAATAATTATCACTTTTAGTATTAAACTTCATAGGCAAATAGTCAATCATACATGATTGACTATTTGCCTATATTCAATTACTAAGAAAGAAGTCTATCAGATCATGCTTGCATTATATGCTAATAACATTTTTGGGAAAACAGGATTAAATGGTTAAATGAAAATATTAAGTGAATTGAAGCATTTAAGAAATAAAGTATGCAAAAAGACAATCTGTATGTTAAAGCTGATTTCCAGTATTATAAATTTCATTCAGGGACGTTTAATAGTCCCATAAAAACTGGATTTAGACCCATTTTATGGATAGGAGATAGGGGGAATCGCTATACTTCATCATCCTTTATTGTGGAAAATGATATTTTCCCAGGTGAAACAGGTGAGGTCCAGCTAATAATATTACATCCGGAAATATTAGGTGAAGTAATACCTAATTTAGAGATTAATGTTGGCAGTGTTACAGAAAATATAGGGATGTTAAGGATTAAACATATTATTGGGCAATGGGGTGAGATGAAGGTTCCATAAATTATCAATGCAATTATGATAAAGGCACATACTTGTGCCTTTATCATAATTAGATATCAGACAATAATGTAACCCAAACATTAATAAATCATGGGTTGCCAGTTGTATAGTCGTAATCGTTTTAAGTAAGCTATTTAATAATTCGCTAATAATTTAGATGCATTATTCTGTATTAATAAAGAAAGGTTTTCAGGTAATAAGACCCTAACGTCTTCACCATAGCTCATAATAAGGTTAATTAATTCTTTGTTTACTATCAACCTGAGTTCAATATGTAGGTAACCACCATCGTATTCTTGCACAATCTTTTGCGAATGATGAATAGGTTTCGTTTTAATGAAAGGAGCTAAATGATTGCTGAACATTAAATGTATGTTCTCAATTACAGCATTTTCGTCTTTGGTTATGCCGATTATATCATTGTAATAATCTTCTGGATTGTAAAATGTATTAGGTATGTGGGAGCCTGCTTTAACACGAATATTCAGTACCCTGTCTAGTGCATGTGTTATTAATCCATTTCTTTCCTCGCAATGTCCAACTACATACCATCTGCTGTTATATTCTTTTAGCCAATAAGGATGTACTGTATAATACTTTTCTTTTTGGCTTGTGAATGATTTATAAATAATAGACAATATACTCTTGTGTTGTATGGCCAGATATAAATCCTCAAGATAATCTGTACCTGTACTTGAACTTCCTGTCGAGAATGAAATAATTGATTGATGTTCTGTGTTGGTATACTTGTATTTGTTCTCAAGGCGATGTACAACGTCATCTATATCCTCAATAATACTAAAGCCTTTTATCTGTTTGAGAATTTCAACAGCTGCATGCAGTTTTGATATGTCATCTTCATTAACCGGTAAACTTTGGATTGAGAAATCAGCATCTTCATAGCGGTAGTAATAATTTTTTCCCTCACGGTACATGTCAATAGGTGCACCATACTCGCTTTGCATGTTCTCAAGATCATATCGTAACTGGCTTAGAGAGATTTGATTATCCTCCCCATAATGTAAAGCCAGGCGTCGGTTTATGTATTGCAACAAATCGGCCTTAGACCATTTCTTCTTAGTGTTTCTAAGGCATTCATCTATGATCTCAAATCTAAAATGAGCAGCTTTATTGACAGGCATAGTGATATATTTTCAGGTAGGGCAAATTTATCAATATTGTACATTTGTACAAAATGTTTATTCAAATGTATTATTTTGTAATGCAGATTAACAAAAAGGGGTAGAAAAAGATGGGAAAAACACCCTGCTGAGAATATTAGGATAAATGGAAATTTATAGGAAATAAGCTTGCATATAGGTTGCAACCATGGCCCCTTTATTTGTATTGTTTAATAGATAAATATGCCTACCGAACTATCCCGTTATCTTGATTTTTTAATAGCATTGGTTTACACAATAGCTATTGGCAGTGTATGCCTGTCATGGGCATACGAATTGCTTGTTTACTATTTTAAATATAGGGCAAAATACCTGAAGCAACTGATAGACGATGTGTTGGATGATAGAAAGCTCAATCTGAACTTTTCAGAACTGTTTTATGCGCACCCGCAGATAGACCTTACAAAAAGAACCTATAGACATCTACCTGCTTACATTTCATCAAAAAACTTTTCAGAGACCCTCATCTCCGTAATCGTACGTACGTATGAGTCAATGGATGAGAAGTTTATACCTGATGGTAAGGGTGGACAAATTCTGCAAAAGCCTCAAGTTGCTACAGATATTGCAGGTAGGTTCAAAGATGCAGTAGCTAAGATGAACTACAGTGACTTGCAAATACTGCTCACCAATTTTATAGACAGTGCTGACGGAGACAAGGACAAACTTATACTGCACATATCCAATTGGTTTGACGAATATATGAATCGCTCCTCCGGTTGGTATAAAGTGAAAACGCAAAAACGAATGTTTTGGCTTGCATTAGTGTTGTGCATAGGGATGAACGTAGATTTCTTCAAAGTGTCTGGTGTTTTGTTTCATGATAAAGAATTGTCAAAATCGATAGCTGACTATGCTGCAGCTCACTATGAACAACAAAGGGATAGTTTTATTAAAACTATTCATACTATTACACCGACAACTGATACTGTAAATAATGCAGATACAATAAAATTAATACCACCAACTGATAGCCTTCAAGAACAATATCATAAAGACTCCATAACTGCTGCATTACAGTATGATTTGCTAAAGAATAACATGAAGCTGATAGATTCTTTGTACAAAGGTAATGCACCCATTGGATGGGCTGCAGATGGAATATACAAGTGGAAAGACCTTAGCTCTGATAAGATTGACTGGTTCTGGAAAATAGTCGGGTGGTTAATTAGTGCAGCTGTATTGGCCATAGGAGCACCATTTTGGTTTGATTTACTCAGTAAACTCGTGAACCTTCGAAAGGCTGGTATTAAACCTGCGGAAAGTAACCCTAAAAACTAGCACTATGAGATATTTTAACTGCCACACACACACATTCAATATGCAGTATGTTCCGGATGGATTCTTAGGATACCGTATGAACATGCGCGTAGCAAAGATGGTAAATTCCGTGATGCGCACCGGATGGGGTGCAAAAGCAATTATGAAAACGATTAAGCCATTCCTAGGGCCACAAGGCAAAAAGACATTGGCCTTCCTCTCCATAGGTTTGAAAAAGACACAGGACATGGTATTCGAAGAGTTGATTGCAAAATATCCCAAAGACGATGATGCTAGATTCATAATACTGCCGTTGAACTTTCAATACATGGGAGTGGGAGAACTCCATATCAGTTACCAACAACAGTTGGCAGACCTCTTTGAAGTGAAGAAGAAATACCCGAATAAATGCTTTCCATTTGTTTCTATAGATGCGAGAATGGGTAACAGTGATTACAACAAGGTTTTTGTTAAGACATATATAGAGAAAGGATTTTCCGGCATTAAGCTGTATCCGTCAATGGGATATTTCCCCTTTGATGAACGCATGTATGGCGTTTACCAATATGCACAGTCAGAACAGATACCCATTATGACGCATTGCAGTGCCGGAGGAATCAATTATGGTTCATCAGAGAATATCTACAGTATTGAGAATCCGTTACCAT
>JADHED010000807.1_pt1 | contig 31746 bp, 22 predicted proteins | sample 8952041 | NCBI WGS metagenome assembly JADHED01 (sample SAMN16124423, study PRJNA663239) | bioreactor sludge metagenome | isolation source: sludge (control) | place: India:Bengaluru | collected 2018-09-08
AGCCACTTCACAACTTTTCACCCCACCTTGGTCTCAAAGTTGTTGACACGTTCCGTTGCGCCGTGCTAATATGCCGCCTGCGTTGCGACGGGTTCTCGTTCTGCTCTATGTGGTCATGCTGGTTCAAGAAACGAACCTTGGCTCGCTCTTCGTCGGCGCCGAGTGCTTCGAGACATGCGCGGATGACTTTGCACCTGGACACTGCTCTCCGGTTTGCGCGTCTTGCTCATGCGGAACCCAAGCAAATCCTGTCGCGCCGCGGGTGACCCGCTTGCCGGCACCGGAGTTACGAGCCAACCGCCTTTTCCATGAGGCGGCGGCTCCACTCAGCGATACGTACCAGTCTGACATCCTGCACGTCCCGAAGCGGTTCGTCGCGTAGAAACGGCCCAGAGAAAGCGGCGTTGACCTCCCGCGGCGAAGTAACGCCACGACGAGGAGTCGCTCACTCTGAGTCCCTTTCCATCGCGGGCTCGCACACAGTAGCGAGCCCCAGACGAATCGCGATAGCGGTGCAAGACGCGCACCAAACCTCCGGTGGTTTGCATCTCCAAATTGAGGAGCGGACCTTAGGAACTCGGTGACTCGACGACGCCTGCTCCCTCGCTCTCAGGAGGAATGGATGCCCCTATCCAATCACTGGCTTCGGCTAATTGCGCTCATCGTCTTCTGCGCAATGACTGGAGTCCGCGCAGACGAAGCGCTTCGAATCGATACCTATGTTCAGATTGTGCTGCGCGAGAACCCGGCCGCGCGAGCGGCAGAGGCGCTCGATGAGAGCGCCTCTGCCGAGAGACTCGCGTCGCGGCTCCTGCCCGATCCGACACTCGAGATGAGCCTCGGTCAAGGCCGCTCTGCGACCGACTCTTCCGTTCGTGCCACGGAGATGGGATTTGCGCTCTCGCAGGTCATCCCGTGGCTTCCGGCACGGGCGGCCAGCATTGAGGCAGCGGACCACGCCGCCGATGCGCGTCGGGCCGAGGCCTCGGCCGTTCGCTGGAGCCTCGCGATAGATGCGCACATCGCTTTCTACCGGCTTCTCCAGGCCCGGGCGCTAGTCGAAGTCGCGCAGGCGACGGAGGTGGATGCTCGCTCGCTCCTCGACCTCGTCAGCCGCAGGGCTTCACTCGGAGAGACCAGGGAGGTTGACAGAATCAAGGCACGCGTCGAGTGGCTGAAGCAGCAACGCGAGATGCGCGTCACCGAGCGTGAGGCGGAGGCCGCCGAAGCGGCCCTCCGAACGCTGGCAGCGAAGCCGCTTCCCCATCCGCTCGTCCTCGACGGGGAGCTTCCCCGGCTGGCCGATGCGACGAGCGCACTTCGAGAAGCGCTTCCGGCCCGGCTCGAGCGGAGCCCAGAGATGCTGCGCGCCCACGCCGAGGCAGCGCGGGCCGCTTCGCTCCGTACGAGCGCCCGTCGATCCCGCATCCCGGACCTCGGCTTCTCGCTCTTTCGCCAGAAGGAGCTGGATCGCGAGGCCTTCGGCGCCTCCTTCGGCATCGTGTTGCCTCTTTGGAACGCGCGTCGCGGAGACATTGCACGAGCTGGCGCCGAGTCGCTCCTTCGCAGCGTTGATGTGGAGCGCATTCGTCTGACGCTTTCGACCGAAGCCGAGACGCGACGGAGGGACGTGGACACTTCCGCCTCCCAGGCCGCGACCCTCATGAATGAACTGCTTCCCTCGGCTGCCGAGAGTCTGCGGCTGGCACGAATCCTTTTCGAGGAAGGAGAGACGTCCCTTCTCGACCTCCTCGATGCGCAAAGGACGGCGCGCGAAGCGCAACGCGAGGGAATCCGGGCTCGCTTCGAGCTGGCCGTAGCGCTTTCTGAACTCCAGCGGATCCTGGGGCCCGGTGACACCACAGAGGGAGGTAGGAACCAATGAACCCATCAAGAAACAAACAGCTCGCTGGACTGGCCTTCTGTGCTGTCGTCGCGCTCAGCGCCTGCACAAAGAGCCGCGACGGAGCCAAACCCGTGACCGATGCCCCAGCAAAGGGTGCAGAGAAAGGCGAAGAGCCCGCGACCCCTCAACGTGTCCGTCTCACCGCCGCTGCGATCGCCGAGGCCGGCATCACGACATGGAAAGTCCAGGTCGTCGACCTCTCGCACCTCCTGTCTCTCACCGGTAGCGTGGGCTACAACGAGAACCGCCTTCTGCATGTCGCCGCGAACATCAAGGGGCGTGTGGCTTCGATTCCAGTGGACCTTGGAACTCGCGTGAAACCAGGCGAACCACTCCTCGTGATCGAGAGCGTGGACCTCGGCCGGACACGTGAGGAATTCGTGAAGGAACTGTCGAGCTTTAACGTCTCGTCCCGCGCCTTTGAACGAGCCAGAAAGCTCGTCGAGGCTAACGCCATCAGCTCCGGGGAGTTCCAGGCTCGAGAGGGCGACTACCTTGCCAAGAAAGCCGCTGTCGACTCGGCCGAGAGGACGCTTCACCTCTATGGGGATGGCGAGGATGCCATAGCGCGCCTGCGGGCCAGCGCTGGTGACCATACACACTCCGCTGCGGACGGCGCTACGCTCACGCTCCGCGCCCCCTTCGCAGGTCGCGTCATCGACCGGAAAGTAACGCCCGGGGCCCTCTTCGAGGCGCTCCAGCCGCTCATGACCGTGGCGGATCTCGGGTCCGTCTGGGTCTTCCTGAACGCCTACGAGAAAGACCTCGCCCTCCTTCACGAAGGGCTTCCCGTGGTGCTCCGGACCGATGCCTATCCCCAAGAGACGTTCCATGGCCGCGTCGATTTCCTCGGGAGCGTCGTCGACCCGCAAACCCGGAGCATTCGGGTCCGCGCAACCGTCGAGAACCGGCAGGAGAGGCTCCGTCCGGGCCTCTTCGTGAAGGCGCATGTGGACGTTCCGAAGCCGCAGGCCGAAGCGCGCCCGGTCGTCGCCGTCCCTCAGGCGGGCATCCAGACTCTCGAGGGGCGCTCGACTGTCTTTGTCCAAGTCGAGCCTGGCGTTTTCGAACGGCACCATGTCGAAGTGGGGCACAGCTTCGAAGGCTTCACCGAGATCCTCGCAGGCATCAAAGCCGGCGATGTCGTCGTCACCGAGGGGAGCTTCGTCATGAAGTCGGAGTTCGCCAAGGCTTCGCTCAAGGATGAGGATTGAAATGCTGAGACGGCTCGTCGACTTCAGCCTCGAGAACCGGCCCCTCATCCTCTTGCTCGCTGTCCTCGTGATCACCGGCGGTGGCTACGCGCTGACCCAGCTTCCGATCGATGCCGTTCCAGACATCACCAACGTTCAGGTGCAAGTTCTGACGAAGGCTCCTGCCTTGGGGCCGGTGGAGATGGAGCAGTTCATCACGTATCCCGTGGAAGCCGCGATGAACGGCCTTCCGAAGTTGAGTGAGATCCGTTCGGTCTCGCGCTACGGCCTCTCAGCGGTGACGGTCGTCTTCGAAGAAGGTGTCGACGTCTACTTCGCCCGCCAGCTCGTGGCCGAGCGCCTAGTCCAGGCCCGGGAGGCGATCCCGCAGGGTCTAGGAAACCCCGAGATGGGGCCGGTCACGACCGGGCTCGGTGACGTCTTCCAGTTTACGGTGGAAGGCGACGGAGTCTCCGCGATGGAGCGCCGGACCATCCTCGATTGGATGATCGCTCCCCGCCTGCGCGCCATCCCAGGAGTCACGGAGGTCAACACGTGGGGCGGCCTTCCAAAGCAGTACCAGGTCGTCGTTGATCCCGCGAAGCTCCGCGCGTACGGGCTCTCCTTGAAGGAAGTCTTCGAGGCCGTTGGGCGGGGGAACGCGAACGCGGGAGGCGGCTACATCGAGCACAACCGCGAGCAGTACATCGTTCGCGGAGAAGGGCTCATCGGCTCGCTCTCCGACATCGAGAAGATCGTCCTGAAAGCGGGTCCGGAGGGGACACCCGTTACCGTCGGTGCCGTCGCTCAAGTGCGGGAGGGGTCGATGCTGCGGATCGGTGTCGCGACAGCGGACGGCCATGGCGAGACCGTGATCGGTCTCGTCCAGATGCTCGCGGGTGAGAACGCGCTCGCAGTAGCGACTCGTGCTCGTGCAGCAGTCGAGGAGCTGAAGCCGACGCTTCCCAAGGGGATTCGGATCGTCCCCTATTACGATCGGGCGACCTTTGTCCGCCGCGTCATCCGCACTGTCGAGAAGAACCTCCTCGAAGGGAGCATCCTCGTCATCGCGGTCCTCTTCGCGTTCCTCGGGAACGTCCGGGCGGGCCTCATTGTCGCCTCCGCGATTCCGCTCTCGATGCTCCTGGCCTTCACGGGCATGGTCGAGTCGCGAATCTCGGCGAACCTGATGAGCCTCGGGGCAATCGACTTCGGGCTCATCGTAGATGGCGCCGTTGTCCTCGTCGAGAACATCGTTCGGCGACTCTCCGAGCCAGAGGGCCGGAGCAAGACCGTGCGTCAGTTGACGGCAGAAGCCGCTCATGAGGTCGTCCGGCCGATCACGTTCGGTATCGGCATCATCATCCTCGTCTACCTCCCCATCCTCAGCCTGCAAGGCGTCGAGGGGAAGATGTTCAAGCCGATGGCCTGGACGGTCGTCTTCGCCTTGGCCGGATCCCTCCTCCTCACGTTGACGCTGACCCCGGTGCTCGCGTCACTCTTTCTGAAGAAGACAGGACATGAGCACGAACCGCGTTTCGTCGGTGTGCTTCGGAGCCTGTACCTTCGCAGCCTCGACGTCTGCCTCGCCCGGCGAGCCCCGGTCGTCCTCGCAGCGATCCTCGCCGTCGCGGCAGGTGCTGCCATTGCCGCAAGACTCGGCGGCGAGTTCATCCCACGCCTCGATGAAGGCGATCTTTCGATCAGCGCGATCCGCCCCCCATCCGTAGGGATCTCCGAGGTCGCGGCAAGCACCGGTCGGATAGAACGGGTCCTGAAGAAGTTCCCAGAGGTCATCACTGTGGTGAGCCGGTCGGGGACGCCAGAACTCGCCACGGACGTGATGGGAATCGAGCTGGGAGACGTCTTCGTGATCCTGAAGCCGAAAGACGAGTGGACATCGGCCAAGACCAAAGGTGAACTCGTTGAAAAGATGGAGAAGGCCCTCGGCGATACCGTCCCGGGCGTCGGCTTCTCGTTCCAGCAGCCGATCGAGATGCGCTTTAACGAACTCATCGCGGGCGTGAGGTCCGACGTCGGCATCAAGCTCTTCGGCGACGACCTCGAAATGCTCCGCCAGAAGGGCGAGGAGATTGCGAGAGTCGTGACCACGATACCCGGCGCCGAGGATGTGAAGGCGGAGCAAACCGCCGGTCTTCCCGTACTACGCGTCAAGGTCGATCGCGACCGGTGCGCGCGCTACGGCATCTCCGTGAGCGACGTTCTCGACACGGTCGAGGCGGCGCGGGCCGGGAAGATTGTTGGGACCGTCTTCGAAGGCCAGCGGCGTTTTTCGCTCGCGGTACGCTTCGACGACGACACCGCCCGCACGATCGAGGGCCTCGGAAACGCCCCCGTCGCTGCTCCCAACGGTAGCCTCGTCCCACTCGGGCAGCTCGCCGAGATCGCACTGGACACGGGGCCAGCCCAGATCTCGCGCGAAGCCGTTCGGCGCCGCATAGTCGTCGAGGTGAACGTCCGCGGACGCGACGTGGCATCTTTTGTGGCAGAAGCGCAGGCGAAGCTCCTGAGCGACGTCAAGCTCCCGGACGGGTACTACATCCGCTGGGGAGGCCAGTTCGAGAACCTCGAGAGGGCATCCCAGCGCCTGATGATCGTCGTCCCACTCGCTCTCGCACTGATTTTCGCGATGCTCTACTTCACGTTCGGGGCGCTGAAGCCCTCCATCCTGATCTACTTGAATGTCCCGCTGGCCGCAACAGGCGGCGTCTTCGCTCTTGCGCTGAGAGGTCTTCCGTTCTCGATCGCCGCTGCCGTAGGTTTCATCGCGCTCTTCGGCGTCGCCGTCTTGAACGGCGTCGTCCTGATGACGCAGATTCGCGATCTCGAGGCCCGGTCGGACTTGGACGTCGCCGGTGTACTGCGGCGCGCCTGCGGGCTTCGCTTTCGACCGGTCATGATGACAGCCCTCGTTGCGTCCCTGGGCTTTGTCCCGATGGCGCTTTCGACCGGGTCAGGTGCCGAGGTCCAGCGACCTCTTGCCACGGTGGTGATCGGCGGCCTTGTCACCTCGACGATCCTGACGCTCCTCATCCTCCCGACGATCTACAGCTTCTTCGGCCGGCCTGGCCGCTCCGCGATGCAGGAGGTTTCCCGTGAGTCATGATTCGATGCACATCGTCGTCGCCGTCATTCAGCCCTTCATGCTGGAGCAGGTAGTCGACGCTCTCCGCCTCCTCCCGAACTTCCCCGGGATGAGCGTGAGTGAGCTTCGAGGCTTCGGCCGGCGGTGCGCCCACGCACCGCACCGCGGCGAGCGGACGGAGGTAGAGCCGTTTGAGGAGAAACTGCGGATCGAGATCTACTGTCGCGACGCCGAGCTGACGGCGATCGTTGACACGATTCGGAAGGCGGCGCATACAGGGAATGCCGGGGACGGCAAGGTCTTTGTCACTCCCCTAACTGGAGTGTTCCGCATTCGCTCCGGCGAAGAAGGCGCGCAGGCACTCCTCTGCGGACACCCCTCCGAAAGCGCACATGGCTGATTCTGCCTCTCTCGCACCACTCTCGTTCTGGAGGTCTCCCACTGTTGGGCGAGTCCTTGCCGGGGGCCTCCTCCTCGCTGTTGGGCTCGCCCTCGAGCGGCTCGGAGCTGGCCACCCGTGGGTCATTCCGCTCTATCTCGCCTCAATGCTCCTCGCAGGGATGGATTGGGCGCGACATGGCTGGAAAGAACTCACCCACTGCCGAGAAGTGGGCATCGAGGTGCTCATGGCAGCGGCCGCGACTGGTGCCGCCGCGCTCGGCCTCTGGGACGAGGCTGCCGCTCTCGTCTTTTTGTACGGGTTAGCCGAAGCCGTCGAGCACCTCACCTACGATCGAGCCCGGCGCGCAGTCGAGAGCCTTCTCGACCTTGTCCCCGCGCAGGCAACGGTTCTCCGAGAGGGGACTGAGGTTCTCGTCAAAGCCGCCCTTCTCCAGCGGGAGGATCGAATCCGCGTCCGGCCTGGAGAGTCGATCCCCACTGACGGCGTCGTCGAGGAAGGCGCTTCGGCTACCGATGAGTCAAGTCTCACGGGTGAGTCGATTCCGATCGAGAAGAAGCCCGGGGATCGGGTCTTCGCCGGCACGTTAAATCGGTCCGGGAGCCTGGTCTTCCGCGCCACCGCGGCCGCAGCGGAAAACTCTGTGAGCCGCATCGTGAAGCTCGTCGAGATAGCGCAGAAGTCCAAGGGACGCAGCCAGCAGATCGTCGAGCGCTTCACGAACATCTACTCACCCCTCATTCTCGGAGCGGCGGCGCTCCTGTTGCTTGTCCCGTTCGTAACAGGTGGGACCTTCTCCGTGTGGGCAAGGTATGCCGTCGTTCTCCTCGTCGCCGCTGCTCCGTGTGCGCTCGCAATGTCGACACCTGTGGCGTTTGCAGCCGGCATGTCAGCTGCTGGCCGGCACGGCATTCTGATCAAGGGTGGGAGGTACCTCGAGGTGCTCGGGCGGGTTCGGACCGTCGCATTCGACAAGACCGGTACGCTTACGCGAGGACGGCCGGACCTGGTCGCCGTGGAGCCCGTCGCGGGCACGACGGAGGAGGAGCTGCTCTCAACGGCTGCCTCTTTAGAACGGTTCTCAGAGCATCCACTCGCCGCAGCGATTCTCCGAGCGGTAGAGGCCAAAGGAGTGGTGGCGTCCCGTGCCGTCAGCGAGTTCCGGGCGCTCCCAGGCGCGGGCGTCGAGGGAATCGTTGACGGCGAACGCGTGCGAATCCTACAGCCCGACGGTGGAAGTGCACCTTTCAGTGGCCTCGATCATCGGTTAGAGGAACTCGCCGGCGCTGGCATCACGCCAGCCGTCGTCGTCGCGGGGAGCCGCCACCTGGGAATCCTTGGCTTTCGCGACGAGCCACGGCCCGAGGCGGCTGCGGCGATCCCTCGCCTTCGAGAAGCAGGTGTTACCCGACTCGTCGTTCTTTCGGGTGACCGGCCCCGCGTCGCACAGAACGTCGCGCAGGCGCTCGGAATTGATGACGCCCGAGGAGGACTCCGGCCCGAGGAGAAGGTCGAGGCGGTGAGAACGCTCTCCCTAGAGTCAGGCCCGATCGCGATGGTGGGCGATGGAATCAACGATGCCCCAGCTCTGGCGGCCGCCGATGTTGGTATCGCGATGGGGGCACTCGGGAGCGATGCCTCGATCGAGGCTGCGGATGTGGCGCTCATGGCGGACAGCCTCGAGCACCTCGACGAAGCGTTCCTCATCGGCCGGCGCGTTCGAGCAATCGTCTTGCAGAACGTGGTCTTTTCCATCGTCGTGCTGGCGATCCTGATCCCGGTGGCCCTCAGTGGAATTATCAGCATTACGGTTACGGTCGTAGCCCACGAGGCTGCCGAACTCCTCGCCGTTGCTAACGGGTTGAGGGTGCTGCGTTCGGGGCGAGACCATTCCATGCGTGAAGGAGAAAGGGGTGCTTCAGCTCGAACATAGTTCTTGCGTCGGGATGCGAACGGCAGATATCGTTCAAACGTGCGTGCGAATATAAGAACACACACCGCTCTCCCTGCGATTCCATCCGAAGATCTTTGCAACGTCCGATGCTTCAAAGGAGAACTCGTCGAGAAGATCCGTGCTGAGCTGCCTCCAGACGAAGAGTTCGAGGAAGCACAGGTACTCTTCAGCGCGCTCGCGGACCGGACACGGCTAAAGCTCCTCCACGCGTTCCGGAGCGGCGAAGAACTCTGTGTTTGTGACGTCGCCCATGTCCTTGGAATGAGCGTCTCGGCTGCGTCACATCACCTTCGCAAGCTCCGAGACCTAAAAATCCTCAAGTACCGGAACGACGGCAAGATGGCCTACTACTCGTTGAAGAACGCTTTCGCTTCCAATCTCGTGGAGCAAGCCCTGGCACAGGTGGGCCGATGAGCACCCTTCATCTGCCCAGCATTCCGCCCTCTCACGCTGGTAGCGACGAAGCTCGCCCGAACGGCCTCGAAGCGGTTCGAGAGCAGCTCCGCCTCGCTGCGAAGGCGAGAAAGTGCTTCGGTTGTGGGTGTCTGCACAAAACCGTGGAAGCGCTGTCAAAGACCGGCCCTGGCAACCATGAGCTGGCCACAGCGTTGGCAGAGGCGCGCCGGGTTTTCCTCCCTAAGGAGTACGACTGCCTCGGCTGCCAGGTGTGCTATCCGGCAATCGCAGCCAATGCCTTCGCCGAGGCGTTTCCGAACGAAGGCGCGACGATGGACCTGTGCCCGACGGACACACCGGTCGAACGTACCGGTTGGCCGCCCCTCCCCGGCGAGTTTCACGTGCTCCGTTATGCTGCTCCGGTGGCGATCTGCACGCTGAACAGCGCGGACATTGCCCGCCGGATCGCCGATCGCCAACCCGGCGGCGTGGGGATCGTTGGGACGCTTCACACCGAGAACCTCGGCATCGAACGGATCATCCGCAACGTCCTGGCCAACCCGAATATCCGCTTCCTCATCCTGTGTGGGGAGGACACACAGCAGGCAGTCGGGCACCTTCCGGGCCAGTCGCTGGCGAGCCTCTTCCGCGAAGGACTGGACGAGCGCGGCCGAATCATTGGTGCACGAGGCAAGCGGCCCGTCTTGAAGAACGTTAGCCGGGAGCAGGTCGCGGCGTTCCTCCGCCAGATCGAGCTGACTTCCCTGATTGGAGAGGAGCGCGACCCAGTCATCCTCGACGCCTGCCGAGTGGCCGCGGAGTCCGATCCCAGACCTTTCGCCGAAGCGCCTATAGACGGAGGGATAAAGACCGTTCAGGCTGCCGAGCCGCAGCATCTCGTATACGACCCCGCTGGATTCTTTGTCGTCTATCCGGATGCGAGAAGGCGACAACTCACGCTCGAGCACTACACGACAGGCAGCGTCCTCGACTGCGTGATCGAGGGAGCCACTCCAGCCGCGGTAGCCGCGGCAGCGATCGAGCGGAACCTCGTCGGCCGTCTCGATCACGCTGCGTACCTGGGACGAGAGTTGGCGCGGGCCGAGCAGAGCCTCCTCTCTGGAGAGGCGTATGTCCAGGATCGCGCGCCCGGCGATGTCAGTTCAGAGGCCGGCTGCGGCTGCTCGATGTCTTGTGTGAACGAGGAGTGAGCGCGATGAAACTTAAATGGATGGGCGCAGGTGTCGTGTTTGCCTTTGCGGGGATAATCGTTCTTTGGCGAACGGTCCACCCCAATCAGAGTGCGTCGCCGTCTCTGGCTGCGTCGAGCGCCGCCCGTGTTGTTCTCTTCGCCGACATGAGCGAGGCGGGCGAAGAAGGGTGCGGGTGCGGAAAGATCATTCTCTTGGTACGCGAGACTGCCCGGAGGGGCGTGCCCACGAGAGAGGTAGATTCCCGTTCTCCAGGCGATCTCACCAAGAGTTACCGCTTCCTGGTGGATCCGACGGTGCTCGTTCTCGATCCCTCTGGACATGAGTTCAGGCGCTTCGAGGGAGAGTCTGCGGAGACAATCCAGGCCATCCAGACCGAACTCCAGCGTCTCACGGAGCGCAAATGAGCCTCGCCTTTGAACAGGCTCTGGCGGGAGGGTGGGTGTGGGCCCTCCCTCTTGCATTTCTCGGAGGCTTGGTGGCGAGCCTCAACCCCTGCTGCCTGGCGCTCTATCCCGCCGTATCGGCCACCTGCTGCGCGACGGCCGCCGCGACTCGCCGCTCAAAGCTCGTCGTCTCGCACGCTGCTGCCTTCGTCGTAGGAACGGCCACCGCCACGACTGTTCTCGGTGTTGTCGCGGCAGCTGCAGGTCATGCGGTCGCCATACTTGGCCGTGGTGGGCGTTTCGTGCTCGCCTTCGTCCCAATCGCCCTTGGGTTGCACCTCGTCGGGTGGCTTCCTCTCCCGATTCGCAGGCGAACAGCTGAAGGCCACACCGGTGGGCTACTGGCGGCTTTCATCGCCGGCCTGACTCTTTCGTTGGTCGTCGGCTCATGCGGAACACCGATCCTGGTGGGAGTCCTCTCCTTCGCGGCGCACGAAGGCAACCTGGCGTTCGGTGGACTTCTCCTCCTCGTGTATGGGTTGGGCAACGGTCTGCCGCTACTACTGCTCGGGACCGGCGCAGGAGCGTTGACCCGCCGCCTCGGGGTCGGCCAGGCCCACGTATGGGCTGAACGCATCTCCGGTGGCCTGCTCGTTGGCCTGGGCTTCTATTTGCTGGCCAGCATCTGAAGCGCGCGGGCAGCTCCGCCACTTCGGTGGTGACCTTCGATCTGAGTGAAGCGTTCAGCAACCCGCACGGGCGCCTCGCTCCGATCCGTTCCCTTCCGGACATCTCCGGCATCTCCTCCAACCGTGCTCTTGGGCATCCAGAGCGGTCTCCCATTGGTCAGCGTCCTCTCGCGACCTCTCCCATGATCGCATCGGCCTTAATCGAGGATGTCGCGCTTCATCCGCTCGGACTCTTCCTTGCGCGTCTCACTTTTCGCCTACTACCGATGGGGCACGGCTTTCATGCTCCCGTGGTCTCCGAAAGCACCTTCGCCTTGTACGGGAGCTTAGTCTCGATAGCCTTGACCATCGCCTCGAGCCTGACTTTTCCCGGGTCGTACGTCACAACGGCCTTCTTCTTTTCGAACAATACTTTGGCTTCCTGACTGCCATTCGTCAGGCCGGGACGGGCGTCGGATCCGCAGGCGCTCCCGGCGTCTCCGGGTCCGGCTTCGGGAGGCTTCGCTGCTTCCAGAGCATGTAGATCGCAGGGTAGACGAGAAGCTCGAGAGCGAAAGACGTGACGAGGCCGCCGACCATCGGGGCGGCGATCCTCTTCATCACGTCCGCTCCCGCTCCGACCGACCACATGATCGGGACGAGACCGAACGTGGCGGCGAACACGGTCATCGCCTTGGGCCGCACGCGCTTCACCGCGCCGTGGATGATCGCTTCGATCAGCTCCGCCTTGTTTCGGAGCAGCCCCTTCGCCTTCGCGTCGTCGTACGAGAGGTCGAGGAAGAGGAGCATGAAGACTCCGGTCTCCGCGTCGAGTCCCATGAGAGCGATGATCCCGACCCCGACGGCGATGGAGAGGTTGTAGCCGAGGATGTAGAGGAACCAGACGGCGCCGATGATGGAGAACGGGACGGCGAGGAGGACGATGAACGTCTTCACCGCCGACTTCGTGTTCATGTACATGAGGAGCCAGATCAGGATGAGCGTGATCGGTATGACGACCTTCAGGCGCTCCCTGACGCGAATCATGTTCTCGTACTGGCCGCTCCAGACGAGCGTGTATCCGGTCGGGAGATTCACACGCTCCGAGACGGCCTTCTTCGCCTTCTCGACGTAGCCGCCGACGTCCTCCTTACCGGTGTCGAAGTCGACGTAGACATAGCCTGACAGGAGGCCGTTCTCGTTCCGGATCATCGCAGGCCCCTGGACCATCTTGATCGACGCCAGCTGGCCCAGCGGAATCTGCGCCCCGGACATCGTCGGGACGAGAACGCGTTCGAGGAGGGAGACGTCCTCGCGCAGCTCGCGGGGATAGCGGAGCGAGACGCTGTAGCGCTCGCGACCCTTGATGACCGTGGTGATCGGCTCCCCGCCGATCGCCGTCATGATGACCTCGTTGGCATCGTCCACGGTGAGGCCGTAACGCGCCAGCTGGTCCCGCTTCAGGTCGAAATCCACGAAGTAGCCGCCCGCGACGCGTTCAGCGAAGGCCGACCGTGTCGCCGGTACCGACTTGACGGCACTCTCGACGTCCTTGCCGATTCTCTCGATCTCGGCGAGGTCGGCTCCGAAGATCTTGATCCCGATGGGAGTACGGATCCCCGTCGAAAGCATGTCGATGCGGGCTTTGATCGGCATCGTCCAGGCGTTCGTCGTGCCCGGGATCTTCAGTGCCCGGTCCATCTCGTCGACGAGGTCCTCGTGGGAGATCCGGTCACGCCACACGTGCCGGAAGATGCCCGCGAGCCAACCCGGCGCCCACGACGAGTACCAGCGCTCCCGATGTCGCCACTCGGCTTCCGGCTTGAGGATGACGGTCGTCTCCATCATCGAGAAGGGCGCCGGGTCCGTCGAGGTCTCCGCCCTGCCCGCCTTCCCAAAGACACGCTCCACCTCCGGGAACGACCGGAGGAGTTTGTCCTGTACCTGGAGGAGGCGCTCCGCTTCCGTGACTGAGATCCCGGGAAGGGTCGTCGGCATATAGAGGATGCTTCCCTCGTAGAGCGGAGGCATGAACTCCGAGCCCAGCTTGAAGTAGACGGGCACCGTCACGGCCATGGCGACGAGCGCCGCCGCGATCGTGGTTTTCGGGTGCCGGAGGACCGCCCGGCAGGGCGGCTCATAGATCTTGTGCAGGAGCGTGCTGATCGGGTGTCGTTCCTCGGCGTAGTACTTGCCCACCGTCACCTGGTTCACGATCCAGGCGAGCCACCTCGGCCGGAAGTGGAAGTAATCCATTCGGGCGAAGAGCATCCGCATGGCCGGATCGAGTGTGATGGCGAGAAACGCCGCGATGGCCATGGCGAGGTTCTTCGAGTAGGCCAAGGGCTTGAAGAGCCGGCCTTCCTGATCGACAAGCGTGAAAACGGGAAGGAATGCGACGGCGATAACGAGGAGGGAGAAGAAGACCGACGGACCCACCTCCATGAGCGCCTCGAGACGCACCTTGTGGAAATCGCCTGGTCGCCCCCCGTCGTTCCAGAGCTGGAGCTTCTTGTAGGCGTTTTCCACCTCCACGATCGCACCGTCGACGAGAACGCCGATGGAGATGGCGATGCCCCCGAGGGACATGATGTTGATGTTCAGATCCAGCAGCTGGAATGGAATGAACGCCAGGATGACCGATATGGGAATCGTCAGGATCGGGACGATGGCGCTCGGAAAGTGCCAGAGAAAGATCAGGATGACGATCGAGACGACGATGATCTCCTCGATCAGCTTGCTCTTCAGGCCTTCCACCGCACGCTCGATCAGGTCCGACCGGTCGTAGGTCGTAACGATCTTCACCCCGGGTGGCAAGGAAGGTTTCACGTCCTCGAGCTTCTTCTTGACTCGCTCGATGACGTTGAGGGCGTTCTCGCCGCTCCGCATGACGACGACGCCGCCGACGACGTCTCCCTTGCCGTCGAGGTCCGCGATACCTCGCCGGATCTCTGGTCCGAGCGAGACGTTGCCGACGTCTCCGATCGTGACAGGGGTCCCGCGCTCGTTGGTCTTGATGACGATCTTCTCGATGTCGCCGATGTCCTTTAGGTACCCCCGGCCGCGGACCATGTACTCCTTGCCCGAGAACTCGATGAGACGGCCCCCGACCTCGTTGTTGCTCTTGCGAATCGCCGAGGACACGGCTTCCAGCCCGACACCGTAGGCCGCCAGGGTGTTCGGGTCGACCGTGACCTGGTACTGACGCTGCACGCCTCCGATGGTCGCGACCTCGGCCACGCCCGGAACCGACTGGACCGCGTACCGGAGGAACCAGTCCTGGTAGGACCGAAGGTCCGCGGTGGAGTTCTGTCCCGACTCGTCGACGAGGGCGTACTGGAAGACCCAGCCGACGCTGGTCGCATCAGGGCCGAGCTCGGTTCGGACCCCCTCCGGTAACTTGCCCTGGATCTTCGAGAGGTACTCGAGGACGCGCGAGCGAGCCCAGTAGAGGTCGGTCCCGTCCTCGAAGATGACGTAGACGTAGGAGAACCCGAAGTCCGAGAAGCCCCGGATGGTCTTCACCTTCGGCGCCCCGAGGAGAGAGGTCACGATCGGGTATGTGACCTGGTCCTCGAGGATGTCGGGGCTCCGGTCCCAGCGTGTATAGATGATGACCTGTGTGTCGGAAAGGTCGGGGATCGCGTCGAGCGGAATCCGCTTCATCACACCGAGCGCGATGACAACCGCGATGGCATAGAGCGCGAGGACGAGGTACTTGTTCTCGGCCGAGAAGCGGATGATCCGCTTGATCGGCCCGCCTTCTCCGGTGCTTGGTAGGCTCACATCATCCTCCTCAGTGCTGGTGGTCCGCTGGCGTCGGAGAAGCCGGGGGTGTCTCGGGTGCAGCGGGCGCCTTCGCCGGCCCACCGGACGGCTTCGCGGGGGCGGTCGAGGTCATCGCGGAGAGGGCCGCCTTCAGGCGCGACTCCGAGTCGACGAGGAAGTTGGCGCCCCGCGCGACGGTTTCCCCCGCGGAGAGGCCTCCTGTCACCTCGTACTGGCCGCCAGCATGGTCTCCGACGGAGATCTCTCGCGGGGAGAGCTTTCCTTTCCCCTCCGCCACGAAAACGATCTTTCGTGTGCCGCTGTCGAGGACGACGTCGTCGGGGAGGACGAGCACGTCCCGCGACTTCCCATGAATCGTGACCTGGGCATACATCTCAGGCTTCAGCTCTTCCTTGGGATTCGCGAACTCGAGGCGGACCTTCACGGTCCGTGTCATCTCGTCGACGGCCGGGTAGACGTACGTCACGCGCCCGGTCCAGGACTTCCCGGGCCAGTACGAGAGCTTTATTGTCGCGGTCTGGCCGAGCGAGAGCCGGGGGAGTTCGTACTCGTAGACGTCCGCGATGACCCAGACGGCGGAGAGGTCGACGATGTCGAAGAGCGAATCGGCCGGCATGACCTTCATCCCGTGATAGGCCGTTCTGCCGGTGACGAATCCGGAGATGGGTGCATAGATGTTCAGCGTCCGGGTCGGCTCGCCGCGCTTTTCGAGAGCGTCGATGTCCTGAGGGGTGATGTCCCACAGGAGGAGCCGCTGCCGGGCGGCCGCGACGAGATCCTGCCCGCCCTGCGAGACGGACGGAATCGCCGAGCCCGAGGTCGACTTCGCCGCCTTGAGAGCCATCAGGTACTCCCGCTGGGTCGCGTACAGCTCCGGGCTGTAGACCTTCACCAGGACGTCGCCCTTCTTGACGTACTTGCCGGTGTAGTCCGCCTCGATCGCCTCGACGTAGGCCTCGTAGCGCGTGTGGACGTGGTGGACCCTGCGCTCGTCGTAGGCGACGCGTCCGGTCGTCCGGATGGACGTTTCGAAGGACGCCCTCTTCGCCTCGATCGTCTTGAGACCCAGCAGCTGCTGCTTCTGGGCGTCGATCGTGACCGTGGCGAACCCCTCTGGCCCTTTCGCACCCGCGTCCACTTCGTCCGAGTAGACCGCCACGAAGTCCATGCCCATCGAGTCCCTCTTGGGCGTCGGCGAGGTCTCCTGCGGATTCATCGGGGACCGGTAGAAGAGGATCTTCCTTTCCCCGGAGGGTGCGGCCGTGCCCGCCACCGCCGCCTCGTGTGCCTCTTCCTCGATGGGGACCAGCTTCATGCCGCAGATCGGGCAGTCTCCGGGGCCGTCCTTTACGATTTCCGGATGCATCGGGCAGTGGAACCGCTTGGCGGAAGCCGAGTGTTCACCGCTCTTCTGGCAGGCCGACAGGACGAGAATGGACCCGCCGACCACTACGGACAGGGCGACGGTCAGGGCGATCGCGAGGAGACGCTTCTTCTTCATTTCTATGCTCACATCTTCGGGCTGGCCGAAGTGGCTGCCGGGGCTGTCTTGGAGGCCATGGGCGCCTGGCCGCTCCGCTCGAGAGAGAACTCCTCGAGGTCGGCCAGAGCGCGGATCAGGTTCGCCAGCCGGCCGAGAGCCGACCGTCGATCGCCGAAGTACGTGCCGATGGCTTCGAGGACCGTCACGAAGGGGACGGTGCCCGTCCTGTAGCTGGCGAGGGCGGCATCGACGGAGAGCTGGTCCTGCACCAAGATTCCCTCGGCATCGAGCTGCGCTTCCTGGGCGAGCTGGTTGAGGCGGATGAGGCGCTCCTCTGTCGCGGCCTTGATTCTGCGGCGAAGGGACTCCTCGGTGGCTGCTGCCGCCGAGGCGAGGGTCTCGGCTTCCACGATGAGAGGTCGCTGCTTCTGGCCGGCCCAGAGAGGGATCGAGACGCCGACACCGGCGGACCACATGAGCGGAAGCCCCCCGCGGTTCATGTATGCGGCGGAGGCAACGAAGTCGGGCTTGAGATTCCGGCGCGCGAGATCGGCGGAGAGTCTGGATCGTTCCCTCACGAGTGCGATCTCCTTCAGCTCAGGCGTCTCATCTGCGGCCCGGGCGAGGGTCTCCGCGCTCGAGGGGATCGCCACGAGGCGTCCCGGAGTGAGGCGCTGCTCGGTGGGAATGGGCGCGTCAGCCGGTCGAAACAGGAGCTGACGCAGCTCGCTCAGGGCCGTCAGCTCGGCTGCTTCCTCGCGGCGGCGCTCTTGAAGCAGCCGCGTCCGCTCGCTCTGCGCTCGGAGGACGTCCTGCTGGCTCGCGAGCCCGGCCGCGTACCGGCCGCGGGTCACTTCCTCGATGCCTTTCCACGTTTCGGCTTGCTCGTCCACGAGCCGGAGGGACTCGCGCGCCTCGAGGAGGTCCGCGTAGGCACGGCGGACCGCCGCCCCGATCGTGAGCACGACGCGCTGCGGTACGGTCCCGGCCCGCTCGGCGTCTTTCTGCGCGACCTCCCGGGCGAGGCGCAACTTCCCGGGGAACGGAATCGCCTGCTGCGCCATGAACTGGAGACGCGTCATCTCCATGGTTCCAAGGGAGGGCGACACACCGTCGTTCTCGTAGCTCAACGAGACCATCGGGTCCGGCAGCGTGCCGGCAGGGCTAATCCGCGCCTCCGCAGAAGCTGCCGTGGCCCGCGCCGAGCGGATATCGGGGTTCGCTCCGAGGGCCTCTTTTACGAGAATCTCCATTTCGGAGAGATCTGGTGGGGGCTCCTCCGCCCCCGGGGCGGTCAATGACACGATGGACAGGAGGGCGCAGAGTGCGGCTCCGCCTCGGAACAGGACTGACATTCGTTCACCTCGTTCTCTTGTCAGGTTCTCAGGTACTTGTCCGCCACTGAAGGCGTGCTGGCAGCTATGTCGTTCTCTGGAATCAGATCCTGAGAACTCCGTCTCTGAGGTAGAGCTGGCTGTTCGAGCGAGTCCCCGCTGCGGCTCGCGTGGAGTCGGCGAATCGAGACTGCGGAGTCGTGTCGTGTTCGAGCGTTGGAGACGCTGAGAACTGGATTCGCGGTCCACCCGCTGGAGGGACAGTCTCGATGTCCGGCTTGCTCCTTGCAAGATGACAGGGACTACCCGCCGGGCAGCAGCATGCTGGTGCGGTGAGCCCGCAGCCGGCCTCCCCAGCCCCGACAGGTGTCGTCTCGGAAAGGCAGCACCGGTGGGGCCCCCACCCACGGACCGCAGACATCGCCGCCCCGACGCCCGCCCAAGCCGCTCCGTTTACGCCAAGCAAGAGCACAAGCAGTACCGCTGGTAGCCTTCGGGAGGTTCCACGAAACGAGGTCTCCTCTGTGGCTGCACGCACGCGGGCTCTCCTGATGGGTTCGGGTAACGTCGTCACGGTGTTCCTTCGTCGCTCCTGCCTAGTAAGAAGATACGCGCCGAACATTAGAGAGACATTAATGGCGCGATTTTGTGAGAACCTTTTCTCGGGCAGGGGATCAGTATGAGAGTGCTCGTTGTCGAAGATGACCCAAAGCTCCTGGACAGCATCCGGCAGGGGCTGAAGGAGCAAGGAATCGCCGCGGATGGCGCGCCCGATGGGCGTCAGGGGCTCGAGTTCGCGCTCGGGAACGACTATGACGCTCTCGTCCTCGATGTCATGCTGCCTGGCAAGAACGGCCTCGAGCTTCTCCGCGAGATGCGGTCTCGCCATCGCGCGACACCCGTCCTCATCCTCAGTGCCCGTTCTTCCGTCGAGGACCGCATCCGTGGGCTCGACCTCGGTGCAGACGACTACCTGCCAAAGCCCTTCAGCTTCCAGGAGCTTCTGGCCCGGCTCCGGGCGATTACGCGCCGTCCCCCGTCCGAGCCCGCCACCACGCTCCGCGTGCACGATCTCGAACTCGATACCGTCCGCCGGGAAGTCCACCGTGCTGGACGGCAGATTGAGCTGACCACCAAGGAGTTCGCGCTCCTGGAGTACCTCATGAAGCGAAAAGGCGTCGTCCTGACACGCGCGATGATTCTCGACAACGTGTGGGATCTCGACTACGACGGCGGCTCGAACCTCGTCGAGGTCTACATCAACTACCTTCGCCGCAAGATCGACCTCGACCACGACGTGAAACTCATCCAGACAGTTCGCGGGTCCGGATACGTTCTGAAGGAGTCGGCCTTGATGGAGCCCAAGTGAACCTCCTACCTCGCACGTTCCGCGGACGGCTCACTCTCGGCTACTCCGCCGTTCTCACACTGATCTTGGCCACCTTCGGGGCCTGCCTCTACTTCATCGTCCAAGCCCAGCTCTTTCGGCACCACGACGAGGAACTCATGGAGACCGCCGAGGCGATCCAGGCCGTGATTGGCCAGCACGAGGACTGCGAGCACCTGACAGCGGAACAGGTAGCCCAGTTGAACCAGCACTCGAAGCTCGTACTCTTCCACTCCGTTGGAGGCAACCCGGCAGTGTTCTACCGCTCACCCGATCTCGAATCGTTGAAAGCGACTCGAGAACTCGCGGCACAGCCGCGGTTCCTTGAGGAGCGTTCGGCGTTTCGGACCTACGTCGAGAAGGCCGACTACCTGCGGGTGTACACACGGCCCTACAGGTCGCACGCCGGGCGCCAAGGCATGATCCGCGTCATGGAGAGGATGGGCGATGTCGACAGGCCACTGTTGAACCTTCGCATCGCCCTACTGCTCCTCGCACCCATCGCGATTGCAGCATCGGCTGCCGTCAGTTACTGGCTCGCCCGACGCGCCCTCGCCCCGGTCGTCGAGGTCACGGAACTCGCGCGAGAGATTGAGTCGACCCAGCTCAGTCGACGTCTCCCGAATCGTCCGGTCCCTGACGAGATTGGACGGCTCATCGAGACCTTCAACCAGATGATCAGTCGTCTCGAGACCTCGTTCGAGGCGATGAAGCGCTTTACCGCTGACGCGTCCCATGAACTTCGGAGCCCGCTAGCAACGATGCAGAGCACCATCGAAGTCACCATGAGCCGGCCGCGGGATGCGGAGGAGTACCACGCTGCAATGGCGAGCCTCAACGAGGAGGTGGACCGTCTCCGCCACATCGTGGCTGATCTCCTCTTGCTCGCACGGGCTGACAGCGGGCGAGTCCCGTTCCAACTCGAGCCGGTCCGCCTCGATATCGTGGCCGCTGAGGTTTTAGAGTCGTTTTCTGATCGTGCGAACGGCCTCGGAGTGCACCTTGAGATGAAGCCGTCGCCACCGGTAGTCATCCCGGGTGATGAACGCTGGCTTCGGCAGCTTCTCTTCAATCTCGTCGAGAATGCAGTCCGATACTCGATCCGTGGGAACACGGAAGCCGCTGCGAGCGGGGTCGATGTCACGACATCCGCCGACAATCAGCGCGCGATGCTCACGGTCGACGATGACGGTCCCGGGATTCCTGAGAACGATCTCGAGCGGGTCTTCGAGAGGTTCTATCGCATCGATGCGGCCCGCACGCGCTCCGCCGACGGCGGTGCCGGCCTCGGCCTCGCCATCTGCGCGTGGATCGTGCGCGAGCACGGCGGGACGATTCGCGCCTCCTCCAGTCCTGAGGGCGGTACCCGCATGCTCGTAACACTCCCGCTGTTAGCGAATCCCGAATGACGGGGACGGAGACCTATTGAGGTCGCTCCACTGCCGCGTCTGGATGCCCTCCCGGAGACGACGGACCAGGGAGCGCCCGTCATGGCAGCACCTCCTCACGACGACACCGCGGCGACCTCGAACGTGAACGGCAGCGTGACGATGCCACTGCCAACGATGCTCTGGACGTAGACGGTGTACATGCCGGGCGTCATGCCCTCCGCGCGGAAGGTCAGGATCCCGTCAATGGGGCGCTCCTCCGTCATCGGGTGCGTGTGCAGCACCGTAGAGCGATCGTCCTGCCGGACGACGATGGCGTGACCGAATGCACCGAGGTACGGTGCGATAGTCGTGATTGCCTCGCCGCTCGCAGTATCCGTGAGCCGGACGGCGAGTTCGCGCTCTGTGCCAGAGCCGACGACCGTGAGCGTCCCTGTCGTGGCGCCATCTGTTGCGGTCGCGTTCGGCGTTGGGAGAGGGGCAACACTCGCACCGCCATCAATCGTGATGGTGCGATGGTAGGTGAGTTCTCTACCGTCCGCCGTGACGACGTCGGCGTAGACGTCGTAGGTTCCAGGCTCACGGACGAACGCCACGCCTTTCCACTGGTTCGTCTCCCACTCTGGGTGCTCGTGGAGGAAGAGGGAGAGATCGCTGCGGACGACGAAGAGATGGACGAGGCGCTCGTGCGAAAAGCGAAGCTCCGTGGGCCTGAGCGGGAGGTTCGTTTGAGGGTCGCGCAACGTGAAACGTAGGACTGCCAGGACGCTCTTGAAGGTGTCTGCTTCCAGATCCATGCCCGTCTGCAAGGCGATGGCACTCATCGGTGTCGGTTCCGGCATCGTCGATGATGGTTTCTCGCTGGTGTCTCCCCCCATCGCTCGGGGTGCCATAGTCGCGTAGGCTCGGGGGACGAACGCCATCATGTCGTAGGCGGTCATCGTCGCCTTCGGCAGCCCCACGGTGACAGCAGCGATGCCCATGAGATCGATCCGCGTCCGTATTTTCATGGGCATGCCTGATGAACGCATCATTCCCGCCGCGTCGTAGCCGAATGCCACTGGGAGTACCTGGGCACCATCATCGAGCGTGATCGAACTCCGCTGCGGGATGAGTTGGTCAGCGAGGACGCTCGGCGTGTTCGAGCCGTCGAGGAGGTAGACTGGCAGGATCTCGCCGAACGGCTGCTGGCGGAAGAGGATGTCGGGCTTCCCATTGACTGCGGGAAGCTCAGTCAGCGAGACCACGTGGATCTGGTCGAGGAACGTCCCCGTCGGAGCCAAAATGCCACCGATGCGCACCGTACCGAGGCCGGGCCACGTGAGGCTATCGCCGACGTCGGAGAACATACGCTCCCGGCGCATCGCTGCGGCCACGTCACTACCGAGGACGAGCGTCTTCGGACCGAGGTCTGAACCCCCTTCTGCCACCCGTACGTTCGCGGGGATCATCTTCGCACCGATCGTGATGAGGGGCAGGCCGTCCGCGGAGAGCGAGATCTTCGCGGTCTTCCCAGCGAGGAGATCCTCTGCCGTGGCGCGCACCGCTGGGGGGACAATCGCGGCGAGCGAACTCCCACCGAGAGACGCCGAGAGCTGGGAGAACTGGGCGAAGAGTCCCAGGAAGGTCACGCCCATGAGGATCGGGGCAACGCTCGACACCAGATTGAGCTTCCGCGGACGGAAGCGCTTGAGGAGCAGCGCGTTTGCGACGACAGACACGGAGCTGAGTGCCATGGCGAGACCCGCGAGTTCTGGCCGGAGTGTGAGTCCCCACGCGGCGAAGAGCCGTGCTGCGACAGGAATGCCGAGGACGTTGTAGAAGAGGGCGAAGAAGAGGTTCTGCTTGATCTTCGCCACAGTGGCACGACTCAGGCGGATGGCAGTCGCGACATCGCGGAGGTCGCTCTTCATGAGGACGATGCCACCCGCTTCCATGGCGACATCAGCACCAGAACCCATAGCAATGCCGAGGTTCGCCTGGGCCAGTGCGGGGGAATCGTTCACGCCGTCACCGACCATCGCGACGACCCGCCAGCCCTGCTGCAGCTCGCGGACGGTCGCCGCCTTCTGATCCGGGAGGACTTCCGCTTTCACCTCTTCGATTCCCACTTGGCGTGCGATCGCCTCCGCGGTGCGGCGATTGTCTCCCGTGATCATGACGAGGTGGAGGCCGAGGCTCTTCAGTTCCCGGATTGCTTCCGCAGACGACTCCTTCACTGGGTCAGCGACGGCGATCACCCCAGCGAGTCTCCCTCCGATCGCAAGGAGCATGGCGGTCTTCCCGTTCGCCTCGAGCTGCTCCAGGGCGCGCGCGTCAGCGAGGACGATGCCGGACTCCGCCATGAGGGTGCGATTGCCGAACAGGACCTCGTCACTCCCGAGCGTCGCTCGAATCCCTTTTCCAGGGACGGCGCGGAACGCAGACGGTGTCGCGAGCGGCAGCCCACGCTCAGCCGCGCGAGCGACGATGGCAGCTGCGAGCGGGTGCTCGGATTGTTGCTCGATCGATCCAGCGATCCGCAGGAGCTCCGCCTCACTCCAGCGCGCATCGAGCGGGAGGACATCCGTCACTTCCGGTTTCCCCCGCGTGATCGTGCCGGTCTTGTCGAAGGCCACGGTGTTCACCTTGCACGCAGTCTCAAGCGGCTCGCCGCCCTTCACGAGGATGCCGAGTTCCGCGCCCCGTCCCGTCCCGACCATGATGGCGGTGGGGGTGGCGAGACCCAGCGCGCAGGGGCAGGCGATGACGATGACGCCGACGAAGGTGAGGAGCGCGTACTCGAAACTCGCCCCGAGGAGGACGTACCACGTCACGAAGGTGAGGAGCGCAACCACGATGACGGCTGGGACGAAGAACGCGGAGACCGTATCGGCGAGGTTCTGGATGGATGCCTTCGATCCCTGGGCCTCTTCCACGAGCCGGATGATCCGCGCGAGCGCCGTGTCCGTGCCGACCTTCGTGGCGGTGAAGGCGACGGCGCCCGTCCCGTTCACCGTCCCGGAAAAGACAGTGTCTCCCACATGCTTCTCGACCGGGAGGCTCTCGCCCGTGAGCATGGACTCGTCGATGGACGAGTCTCCACGTACGACGGTCCCGTCGACTGGCACCTGCTCTCCAGGGCGCACGAGCACGACGTCTCCTGCGACCACCTGTTCGACAGGGACGTCGACCGTCACACCGTTACGCTCGACGCGAGCGGTCTTTGGCTGGAGGTTCATGAGCTTCGCGATGGCGTCGCTCGTCTTCCCCTTCGCCCGCGCCTCGAGGAGCTTGCCAAGGCAGATGAACGTGATGAGGAGTGCTGCGACCTCGAAGTAGAGGTTCGGGACCTTCATGCCGTTCAGACCGATGATGGAGCCGGTTGCCGCGACGTAGCGCAGGAGTTCGGCGACACTGTAGATGTACGCCGTCATGGTACCGACGACGACGAGCGTATCCATGTTCGCTGTCCGCATCCGGAGCGCCGACCAGGCTCCGCGGAAGAAGCCCGATGCGACGACGAACTGTACTGGGGTTGCGAGGAGCAGGCTCAGGATCCCTGCCCACGGCATCACGAGCCGCTCGAACGGCAGGCGCCCAGGCAGGAAGTCGTAGACCATGAGAACGACGAGCGGTGCGGACAGCAGCGCGCCAGCGATAACCTTGCGCGTCCAGGATCCGATCTCCTCAAGCCGTCGCGCGCGTTCGTCGACGACCTCGCCCGCGGCAATGGCCGTCCCCGTATACCCTGTGGCGTCTATGGCGCCCTTCATCGTCTCGAGTGTCGCCTGACGCGGGTCGTAGATGATGCGAGCCTTCTCGGCGGAGAAGTTCACGTTCGCCTCTCGGACACCCGGAACCTTCTTCAGGGAGCGCTCGATGAGCCCCGCGCAGCTCGTGCAGTGCATGCCGTCGATCGTGAACACGGCCACGTCGGTCGACGGGGGAGCAGCGGGACTCGCTCCTGCGGGGGAATCTCCCGGGTCATTGGCCAGCTGCTGCACCTTCTCTCCATCGGTCACCGTCGCAGTCTCTGGTGTCGCGTCGTACCCCGATTGCTTGATGGCGGCGATGAGGAGCTCCTCAGTCACGGCGGCATCGTCGAACGCGACAGTCACACGCTTGTCGATGAGCGAGGCGTCGACGCGGTGGACACCCGGCGTCTCTTCGAGGTTGGCAGTGATGAGCTGCGGGCAGCTCGCGCAGTGCATGCCCGGGACGGAGAAGCTGCGAACGGTGTGCATTTGGGGCTGATTAGGAAGGGAGGGGCTCCGGCTCGGCCTGCGGATGCACTTCGTAGTGCGTACCGGCCAATGCCACCTGGAGTTCCTCGAGGGTGATTGGCCCGTCTGCGCTGACGGTGGCGTCACCGCTCTTCAGGTCGATGGAGACGCCCTGCACCCCAGGGAGTTTCTTCAGCTTCATGGTGCAGAGCTTGACGCAGGACTCGCAGCTCAGGCCTGCAATGCGGACGCGCACGGTCGTAGGGGTAGTCATCGGGGTGGGGTTACGTAGACTTCGGGAGGACCTTGATCGTGCCGCGGTACATCCCCATGGAGCAGCTGAAGGGGATCTCGCCCACCTGCTGGGGGACGAACTCAATGACGTTCTCTCCTACGACAAGTTGCTTCGAGATGCCGAGCGACGGAATCCGCAGTGCACTCGCGCAGGTGTAGGCGTTCGTGGATGTGACAATCCATCGTACGCGCGAGCCTGCATGCACCGTGAGCATGGTCGGGTTGTAGCCACCCCCATCCTGCGTCATCGTGATGGTCTCCGTGCCTTCGACCGGCGGCGGGGTCGTCGTGCCGGGTTGCGCCTGGGGCGCCTGCCCACCCGTGATGACGACGCCTGCCGTCGCAGTCGGCGGGAAGAGCGTGGCGTAGCTCGTCCGGAGGTTGAAGATCCCGAGCGCGATCACGAGCACGCCGGCCGTAGCGAAGAACACCTTCGCGAACCTCCCGTGCACGACCGACGTGAGGCCACCGATGCTGAGGAGGCCGGGCACCGTCCCGAGGGCGAAGGCCGCCATGATGAGCGCGCCCGCCCCGAAGCTCCCTGCATTCATGGCCGCGAGCTGCATGGCGAGCGTGAAGCCGCAGGGGAGGAAGAACGTCAGCGCACCACTCACGACTGCCCCGACGAGCGGCGGACCGCGGCGGAGCGTGTCGCCCCGCTTCCACTGGAGGAAGCGCGGGAGCGTCGGGGTGAAGCGCGCTATCCGAGGGGAGACCTCGGTAATCTTGATGCCGATGAGGAGCATGACGAGGCCGACGACCAGGGTGAGGATCGCGATAACGCGGTCGCTCAGCTGCAGGACGGATCCCAGGGAGCCGAGGAGCCCCCCGAGGAGGGCGAAGCCGACGACGCGGCCGAGGTTGAACGCAAGGTGGGGCTGGAACTTCTGCCAGCGGGTGAGGTGCGTGTGGTCCTGGGAGAAGCGCGCGGAGACCGCCAGGACGAGCCCGCCGATGAGCGCCATACAGGTGGAGAACCCGGCAGTGAGCCCCACGAGCAGCGCGACGGAGAACGTCAGAGACGTGGCGTTCGCCCCGAAGGTCGGGAGCGCAAATCCGCTGATGGTGAAGCCGAGCGCGAACATCCCGAGGACGGCGATCCCGAGCACGAGGTGGAAGTACGTTGCGATGTCGCGGCTGAACCACGGGACGTGCTCGTGGCCGACGCTGTACCCCGCCTCTTCAACCGCACGCTCGAGCGCCGCCTCGTCGACGGGCTGATTACCGATGAGGATGGTCGCGCAACTGCGGGTGCGGCGGACGCGGACGTGCTGCACGCCCGGGACGGTCCCGAGCGACTCCTCGAGGAGCAGCTCGCAGGAGCGGCACGTCATGCCGCGAATTGGGAGAATCACTGTGCCGTTCGCAGGGTGGTGTGCCATGGGGGGAGGGGGTCAGGGGTTGGTGTGATCAGGACTTGCGGCTCGTCACGTCCGTGACGCGGAGCACCTCCTCGATGAACTCGTCGCGGACGCGCGCGACCTTCGAGCTGAGCTTGTGCGCCCCGCACGTCTGCAGGTGGCTCACCAGGATCTCCTTGTTCATGCCCCGGAGGAGCCCGATCGTCGCGTTGACCTGCTGGGCGACGTCGATGCAGTAGCGCTGTTCGTCCAGCATCTTCTCGACCTTCTCGAGCATGCCGCGAGCCTTCTTGACTGACAGTCGGACTGCGGCGGCGTTCTTCGGGAGCATGACGGTGGACATTGTGGGTGGAGTGGAAAGTGGTAGCACCGCAACAATACCTCTACCAGTGGTAGTGGTCAAGTCCTTTGGTGAACTGAACGTGATTGGGTGGGCACTATCGAGCACCGCCCCTTGACCGCCGCACGTCCAGCTGCTACACAGAGACTAGACCTGTACCTTAGGTAGTGGATTGTGGGTTGACATCACGATTACGAAGGAGCCACACGCACACTGTGCGACCTGTTCCCGCACACGACACACACGCATCATGCAACGACCCAACACGAGCAAGGAGTACCCATGCGAGATCAACGGAGTTCCGGATTCCACCTCACCACCCTCCCGTTCCCATTGGACGGTCTCAGTACTGCTGGAGGGGCTGACCTTCCCGTCGCTCTTCGAATCCGTCAGGTCGCCTTCGACATCACTGGCATGACCTGCACCAGCTGCAGCAAGCACATTACCAGCCTCCTCCAGGATGCCGCTGGTGTCCGGGAGGCGTCCGTCGATTTCCCCACGCGCATCGCCCGTGCGACGTATGACCCCGCGGCCACGACTGCAGAAGCACTGCGCGCAACCATTGAGAAATCGGGGGACTTCAACGCCACAGTACGCGAGGACGACGCACCCAGTCTCGCACCCGCGAGCGCGCCACGCACCGCTTCTACCCCACCCGTGGCCTCCACGCTCGCAGCACCGGCAGCCACCTCGGTCACAACCGCCACCACGCGGACGACGCAGGTCGACGTCTACGCAGTCGGAGGGATGCACTGCGTCAGCTGCTCGAGGCTCATCGAGCGCCAGCTCGGCAAACACCGTGGTGTCACACGCATCACCGTCAACTTCAATGCCGCCAAAGCGACCGTCACTCACGACCCTGCGATCATCACCACTGACGCCGTGGCGAGCGCCATCGCATCGTGCGGCTTCACCGCAGCGTACGTCGTTCCCGGAACCTCTGGCGCAAGCGCTGCACACCGGGCGAAGGAGATCCGGTCGTGGCGCGAGCGCACGATCCTCAGCGCTCTCCTCTCTACGCCGCTCCTCCTCCTGATGGCCGTCGACCTCTGGCCCTCAGCCCCGTACGTCCATACCCTCATGCCGTGGGCGGGTGTCGTGAGCCTCCTGCTCGCCACACCGGTCCAGTTCCTCATCGGCGCGCCCTTCTACAGGGGGGCTTGGTCGGCACTGCGCCTGCGGACTGCGACGATGGACACGCTCGTCGCCCTCGGCACCACGACCGCCTACCTCGCGAGCATCGTCGCGTTCACGCGCTTCGTCGTGCAGTCGGGCACGCTGCTCGGCCCGCACGTGGGCATGATCCCTGACCTCTACTTCGAGACGTCAGCCATGCTCATTACCTTCATCTGCCTCGGCAAGTTCCTTGAGGCACGCGCGAAGGGCAAGACGAGCGAGGCGATCGAGCGCCTCGCAAAGCTCCAGCCCAAGACCGCCCGTGTCGTACGCGACGGTGCGGCCGTCGACCTCCCCATCGAACAGGTCACCGTCGGCGACATCGTCCTCGTCCGCCCTGGGGAGCAGATCCCCGTCGATGGAACTGTCACGACTGGCGCGACCGCCATCGACGAGTCCATGCTCACCGGCGAAAGCCTCCCCGTGGAGAAGCACGCCGGAGACCGCGCCTACGCGGGCACGATCAACGGCACCGGGAGCGTCGAACTCCATGTGACCGGAATAGGAGCCAGCACGGCGCTCGCCCGCATTATGCGACTCGTTGAGGAGGCACAGGGTTCCAAGGCGTCTATCCAGGGCCTTGCAGACCGCGTCTCCGCCATCTTCGTCCCATCGGTCGTCGCGGTAGCGATCGTCAGCGCGCTCACCTGGTACGTGCTGCTCGGCGCCAGCGCCGAGACCGCCATGCTCGTCTTCGTGGGCGTCATCATCATCGCCTGCCCCTGCGCGCTGGGCCTCGCCACTCCCACCGCCATCATGGTCGGTACGGGGCGTGGCGCGGAACTCGGCATCCTCGTGAAGGGCGGAGAGCCTCTCGAGACGGCCTGTACCATCGACACCATCGTCTTCGACAAGACCGGCACCGTCACGGCAGGCAAACCGACCGTGACAGATATCCTCGTCCACGATCCGAGCACGGATCCTGCGGCCGTGGTCCGCACCGCCGCCGGCCTCGAGGAGCGCTCCGAGCACCCGCTCGCCAGCGCCGTCCTCGCGGCAGCACGCACCCGCGGCATCATGCCGGTTCCCGTCTCCGACTTCCGCGCCATCCCGGGCCACGGCGTCCAGGCCACGGCGGAGTGCGGGGCGCTCCTCCTCGGCAATCGAACGTTCCTCGTCCAGTCCGGCGTTGTGGTCCGCGACGAGGAGAAGCTCGCAGCGCTCGAGGCAGACGGGAAGACCGTCCTCCTCCTCGCTGTCGCTGGTCACCACGTCGGCACGCTCGCCGTCGCCGACGCCCTCAAGCCCTCAGCACTCCCAGCGATCGAAGAGCTTCGCTCCCTCGGTCTCCGTCTCGTCCTCCTCTCCGGAGACACCCCGCGAGCCGCCGGAGCGATCGGCCGGCAGCTCGGTATCACGGACATCCACGCTGGCGTCCTCCCGGAGAAGAAGGTGGAGGTCATTCGCTCCCTCCAGGATGCAGGTCACGTCGTCGCCATGGTCGGTGACGGCGTGAACGACGCTCCAGCCCTCGCCCAAGCGCATCTCGGGATCGTCATGGGATCCGGCGCGGACGTCGCCATGGAAGCCGGCGGCATCGTGCTCATGAAGAGCGACGTCCGCGACGTCGCCACCGCCATCCGTCTCAGTCGAGCCACCGTGGCGAAGATCAAGCAGAACCTGTTCTTCAGCTTCAGCTACAACGTGCTCGGCATCCCCATCGCTGCCCGGGCGTTCGCCTGGGCAGGCATCATCCTCCGCCCGGAGCTGGCGGGACTCGCCATGGCCTTGAGTTCCGTCTCCGTCGTCACGAACGCCCTGCTTCTCAAGCGCTTTCGTCCTGATCCGGTCTCAGGAGCGCCTGCGCGTTCGTCCAGTCCGCTGCCGCCGCGCAGACTCCCGGCCGATATCTGGCCGAACGTCTACCCGTTCTGACGCTCGGTCCCCTTTCACCCCTCGCCTGGGGCAGCTTCTCTGCTGCCCCAGGCGTTTTCATAGAGCGCCTACGCGCGTCGACGAGCATGAACTAAAGATGATGCTATGTTATCAGCGTGAACAAATTCTCTTGACTGCATATTGACAGGACGGGAACTGCGGGAGTAGGGTAGTGGCACACCTGGACCATAGGTCATGGACATTCACATCTCGGCACAACGCAGGAGGGGTCACACCCTCCGCACAGAACACTGCATAAGAGGAGGTCGCTCGTGCAACTCACCGATCGAACGGTGCTCGTCCGTTCCGCACACCTCGTCGCTACCACGCACGACGCCACTCACGTCGTCCATCACGCCCTACTGGGGAACCCGAACATCATCGATGACGAGACGCTCGCGCTCCTCAACGCGTTCGAGACGCCGACGTCCATCGGCGCCGTCCGGAAGCTCCAGCTCGCGCGCAACATCTTGCGGAAGGTTCGCACTTTCATAGACGCGGGCTACCTCGTCCGCCGAGGAACGGACGAGCGCGCGGCGATCCGTCGCAGGGTCCAAGGGACCCTCAGCCGCGTCCGGCGCGGCGAGAACCTGATGGCCCTCGGCCTCATCCTCGACGAAGCCTGCAACTTCGGCTGCGACTTCTGCCTCGCGCGGAAGCTCGCAGCGTCTTCCGACCGACAGTCGACCGTCCGGAAGATGCCGTGGCCAGTCGCACAGCTCGCGATCGACTCACTCGTCGTCGCAGCACGCTCACACGGCCACAAGACCGTCGAGATCTACTTCGGTGGCCGCGAGCCGCTCCTCAACTGGGAGGTGCTTAAGCGGAGCATCGAGTACGCCCTCGACACTTACGGCGATAGCCTGGCGTTCCGCTTCTCGACGAACACGAACTGCTCCCTCATCACGAAGGAGCGAGCGCGATTCATCGCGAAGCACCGCATCCTCGTTACGACGAGCCTCGACGGTCTCGCCGAAGCGAACGACGCCGTCCGGAGGCTCGTCTCCGGTCGCGGTACGTTCGCCCAGATCATCGCTGGTTGGGATCACCTAGCTCGTGTCCGGCGCCCAATCAGGATGCTCAGCCTCACCCTCACGGAGGGGAACATTGACCGCATCGACGGGTCCTACTTCGACTTCCTGGCGTCGCGAGGGATCCGGACCTGCACGGTCGAGCCCGACCTCATCGCGTCGCTCCATCGCTCTCCCGCGGACGTCGTCGGGATCCTCTTCCGGCTCCGCGCCCTGGGGCGCGAGCGGGGGATCACGGTGACGGGGATGTGGGAGAAGCCGTTCAACGCGATGATCCCAAGCCACAAGCCCAAGTACCACAACACCTTCGCCTGCAACGCCTTCACGGGGACGGGCCTCAACGTCCTCCCCTCGGGAGCAATCACCGCCTGCTCGTACAGCGCCCTGCAGGTCGGCACCCTCGAGGCGTTCCCGAACGTCCTCTCGTCAGACGCGTACTCGAAGCTCGCCAGTTCCCGGGCCATCGGCAACATCGACGCCTGCCGGGGGTGCGAGATCGAGGGTAGCTGCCGGGGAGGATGCGCCCTCACCCACGAGTACGCAAGGAATACAGGTTCATCCGGAGGGAGCGACTACCGGTGCGAGGTCTACCGTCTCGCCACCCGAGAGCTGCTTCAGGAAGCTGCATCTGACTAACGGAAGGAGGTGACCACCATGAGGAAGATCAACCGCAAGCGCACCGTGCGCGCCGCCGCCCCCAGCTGCTACCCCGGCGCCTGCTGAGGTCGCTCGCCCAACCCGGCAGTCTCCACTCGAGCCGCCACGCAAGTCCACGACGGAAGGAGATGACCACCATGAGGAAGATCAGCCGCAAGCGCACCGTGCGCGCCGCCGCCCCCAGCTGCTACCCCGGCGCCTGCTGA
>JADHED010000805.1_pt1 | contig 31715 bp, 31 predicted proteins | sample 8952041 | NCBI WGS metagenome assembly JADHED01 (sample SAMN16124423, study PRJNA663239) | bioreactor sludge metagenome | isolation source: sludge (control) | place: India:Bengaluru | collected 2018-09-08
CCGGTTCCGCCCGGCCTTCTTGATGGCCTCGATCTCGACTGCGGCGTTCGCCGCGATCTCGGGTTTCTGGGCCCGGACGAGGTAGCGGAACAGCACCGCGTCCGCCGGCGCCCCGTCCTCGGCTCCCACCACGGTGATCATGTGCCGCGGGAACGCCTCCCGGTCGCGGCGGAGGTAGTAGGTGTCGTTCAGCGAGAACAGGAGGAACTGCTCGAGACCCGGTTTCACGAGGAGGACCCCGACGTCCCTCGGGGTGGGCGTCGAAACCGTCGCCTTCACCTCGACGTCGGTCTCGAAGACGACCCGATGGCAGAGCGCGGAGATCCCCTTGCCGACGAGGGCCCCCTCGACGACGTCGAACCCGCCGGTGGGCTGGGCGAGGAAGGGGGTGATCGCCTGGAAGTCCGCCAGGGCGGCGGGCTTCGCGAGGTCGTACTTGACGCGCAGCCGGCGGCCCTTCCACTTCTCGATGGCGCCTCCGCGGAGGAACTCCCCCATCGGGATGGCGGGCCGGTCCTCGGCCGCCGGCGCGCCGAGGGTCAGCAGAACGAGGGCGACGCACGCCGCCAGGCCCTTCTTCAAGACCACCTCCGGAAATTGCCTCGCCGCCCCTGCCGCCGTCCATAGGATACGGAGGCTCCCATGGCGCAGGACTCCGAATTCCCGCCGATTCCGTCCCCGATGGCCGCCATCGCGGCCCCGCCCGAACCCTGCCCCCGGTGCCAGTCGCTGGAAGGGACCCCGGACCCGTCGAGGTACGAAGGCGTGCCGTGCCCCGCATGCGGCCGGCCCCTGCCGCTGCCGGCCGGGCTCCCCGCCGGGAGCGTCCTGACCCGGCTCCTGGCGCTCCGCCTGCTCCGGGAGAGCCTCGGTGACGCGTGGCGGACGGCCCGGGACGTTCTCGAGGACGAGCGTCTCCGGACGAGCCTCTTCGCCCCCGTCGCCGACGGCACCCCCGACGCCTCCATCTCCCTGAACCGCGCCGAAGTGCCGGACCCGCTGAGCCCGGCCGTGGAGGCGGTGCTGAAGGCGGAGCGCATGCCCATGAGCGCCGGCATGCACCGGCTGCTCTTCGCGACGCGGTTCCGCCGCGCGATGCTCTCGGTGATCCTCCGGGAGACCTACGGCGCGGGCTTCCAGCGGGACGAGACGCGCGTCGCCGCCCGCCTGGGCTTCCCCCTCCACCTCGTGCGCGCCGCCAACGCGGGAAAGAAGCTCGTCCGGCTCTGACCGCCGGACTACGGTTCCTGCGCCGCGTACCTCTCCGCCGCCTGCCGCGCCTTGTCGTATCCGGCGAACGCCTTCGCGACGCCCGCAAGGCAGGCCCCCCACGCGCCGAGGACCCGGGCATCCTCCGCGGCCTGCCGGATCCCGTCGTACTTCCCGATCGCCGTCCACACCTTGTCGATGTTCCGCGGGAGCGTGAGAGCGGCGACGGCGGCGATCGCGTTGTTCCTCACCTGCCCGACGACGGAGAGCGCATCCCCCGCCAGGGCGTCCGCCGGCGAAAGGACGAGGTCGGAGACGGATCCCGACCGGTCCAGCGCCGCGCCGGCCTTGCCCAGCACCTTGAGGCGCCGGGCCGTGTCGGGGGACGCGCCGTAGCCGGCGAGCAGGCCATCCGCCTTCGCCAGCCCCGCCGCCTCGGCGGCGCCCGGGACCTCGGCGAGCCGGTCGGAGACCCCCGTCCGGAGCGCGGCGACGCGGACGGAGAGGATGTCGACCGCCAGCGCGGTGCCGGCGATCACGGCGAGGATGGCGAGGACGACGGCAGTGGCCTTCACGATCCCCTCCTCCCGGATGCCGTGGCTACTTGTGCTCCTCGAGGTGCTTCAGATCCTCGGGGCTGAAGTACGTGGCGGCGAACTCGTCCACGAGCTTGCGGCCGGCCTCGACGTTCGCCACGTCCGTCGTCTGCCTCATCTTCGCCGCCGCCAGGTTCAGCCGGTGCAGGAGCGACAACTGCGCATGGTACTTCGCCACGGCGGCGCCGTCGGCGTCATCCGCGGGGACCTTGATGCGCTGCGCGAGGAAGTAGTCCGCGACGATCTCCTGGATCTTCTTCGCGTGGTCCTCCTTGTTCACGACCCACCGCACGATCTGGTTCCAGTCGGGCTTCTCCGCGGCGGAGAGCTCGACGATCCGCTTCATCGACTTCTCCACGGTGACGAGGTCCTCGCGGAGCATGTGGATACGCATCTGGTCCTCGAAGATCCCGCAGGGGATCTGGCAGTGCGCGTGGACGGCTCGGGCCGCCGCCACCACGGCCAGCACGAGCACGAGGGCGCCCAGGGTCCGCTTCTTCGATGTGTTCACGACGTCCTCCCCGGTTCGGAAAACGAAGCGGGCCGTCGATGTCGCCACCGACGGCCCGCCGATCTCTGGTAGCCCATACGGGATTCGAACCCGTATCGCGGCCTTGAGAGGGCCGTATCCTAACCGTTAGACGAATGGGCCACGCTCGTTGACGTGGCTGAGGAGCCAGGACTCGAACCTGGAACTTCCTGGTCCAGAGCCAGGCGTTCTACCAGTTGAACTACTCCTCAACGCATTCGGGCTATCAGAATCCCGCGGCACGCGCTCTGGCACGGAGGCCGATCGGGACAGGGCATCCTAGCGGCGGCCCGCTCGATCGCAACGAATTTCCCGCTGTCCCCCGCGTCCGGGCGGCAGGTCACTTGGCCGTCTTGTCGAGGCGGTGGATCAGCCAGCGCCCCTCGAACTTCGACACGGTCGCGTTGTACATCGCTCCCGCCCAGTTCCACTGGAAGTCGACGCGCCTCTGGGCCGCGAACGTCTTGTGGGTGGCGGCGGCGAGGATGGTGTCGACCTGGTTCATGTCCGAGAGCTCGAGGTAGGGCTTGTTGATGACCCGCATGCGGATCGTGTGGAACGCCATCGTCTTGAGCGCCCGGATCCTCTCCGGCGGCAGCGACGCCCAGCGCTCGATGTCGTTCTTGTTCTCGTCCCGCAGGACCTCCCGCGGCTGGACGATCTCGGCGCCCTCGGTCTCCCGGTTCTCGAGGCACATCTTGAAGACCTCGCGCAGGAAGGAGCGCGCGTCCACGACCTCGGCCTCCGACATCCCGCCGCCCGAGGCGAAGAAGTAGAAGACCACCGCGAGGACCACGGCGCCGAGGACCAGGCCGATGATGAGGGCTTCGTTCCCCTTCTTCCGCGCCGGCGGCGGCCCGCCCTCGTCGCCGCCGTCCTCGCCCTGTCTCCGCCGCGCCCGCGAATACCTCGGGTTCGTCATGTGTCGCCCTCCCGCGGCCATGATACCCGCACGAGGCGTCGCCGCCAATGGGGGTCCGCGCGATCCCGCACCGTATAATCCGGGCCCCCATGAACCGGTCCCGACACGAACCCGCGGAAGGCAGGCCCCGATGACGGAACCCGTGTTCATCGACGGATCCCGCGGCGAAGGCGGGGGGCAGATCCTGCGGACCGCCCTGTCGTTGTCCGCCGTGACCGGTCGCCCCGTGCGCGTCGGGAACATCCGGGCCGGGCGGCCCCAGCCGGGCCTGCGCCCGCAGCACCTGGCGGCGGTCAAGGCCGCCGGAATGGCCTGCGGCGCGAAGGCCGGCGGGGCGACCGTGGGGTCCACCGACCTGCTCTTCGTGCCGGACCGCGTCCGCGCGGGGGACATCGAGATCGCCATCGGAACGGCCGGCGCCGTGTCCCTCGTGCTGCAGACGGTGTCCGTCCCGCTCTCCCTCGCGGACGGACCGAGCCGCGTGGTCCTCACCGGGGGCACCCACGTGCCGTGGAGCCCCACCGTGGACTTCCTCCTCACCGACTACCTGCCGGCGATGGAGGAGATCGGCGTTCCGCTCGGCGTGCGGAGCCGGCAGTGCGGCTACTTCCCGGCGGGCGGCGGCGACCTGACGGCGCTGATCCCCGGAGGCGCCCGGCCCAGGCCCCTGAACCGCCGCTTCCGGGACAACCTCCAGACCATCCGCGGGCGCGCCTTCGTCTCCCGCCTGTCGCTCGACGTGGCGGAGCGCATCGCCCGCGAGGCGAGGCGGCACCTGCGGCGGGCGGGAGTCGCGGTCCGGGTGGACATCGAGGAGCGTCCGTCCCCGGGCGTCGGCGCCGGCCTGCACCTCGAGGCCGTGCTCGAGAGCGGGCGATCGGCGGGCTTCTCGGCCCTCGGCGAGCGCACCAAGCCCGCGGAGGTCGTGGCCCGGGAGGCGGTGAACGACCTCTTCGAGTGGCTCGACTCGGGCGCGGCGGTCAGCAAGCACCTGGCGGACCAGATCCTCCTCCCCCTCGCCCTGGCGGAGGAACCCTCGGTGTTCACGACCTGTCCCGTCACACGCCACCTCGTGACGAACGCCGAGGTCATGCGCCGCTTCCTGCCCGCGCGCGTCGAGATCGATGGCGAACCCGGAACCCGGGGAGAGGTCCGCGTGACCCCCGCGCCGCGAACGGTGTGAATCCGGCCCAAACCGCGCGGGCCGTCGAGAACGTCGGGCTAGAATGGTCCGGGAGAGAGACCGATTGACGTCCCCGCCGCTGCCAGTCCCGGGTGACAGCATCGCCGGCCACACGCTCCTTCGGGTCGTGGGCGAGGGCGGCATGGGCGTCGTCTACGAGGTGGTGGACCGTCTCGACCGGCATCTCGCCCTGAAGGTCCTCCGGCCGGAGAAGGCCGCGGATCCCAGGCTCGTGGAGGAGTTCCTGAACGAGGCGGAGGCGACGCGGTCGGTCGGCCACGAGCACGTCGTGCAGGTGCTGGCGGCGGGCGAGGACGCCGGGCGCCCGTTCTACCTGATGGAGTTCGTGGACGGGCCGCCGCTGAACCGCCTTCTCGAGGAGAAGGGACGGCTCCCGTGGCCGGAGGCGGTGAAGACGGCGCTCCAGGTGGCGGCCGCGCTCCGCCACGCCCACGGGAAGGGCCTCATCCACCGGGACGTGAAGCCGCAGAACATCCTCCTGTTCCGCGACGGCCGCGCCCGCCTCACCGACTTCGGGATCGTGAAGGACATCTCCTCCCTGAAGGGCTTCCTCGTGAAGGGGCGCGCGGTGGGGACCGCGGCCTATGCATCGCCGGAGCAGTGCCTCGGGAAGCGCCTCGACTCCTCGACCGACATGTACTCGCTCGGTGCGACCCTCTATCACATGGTCTGCGGCCGGCCCCCGTTCGAGGGCGGCGGCCGCAGCGAGACGATGCGGCTCACCGTCGGCGCGCCTCCGGAGCCGCCGTCCTCGATCGTGCCGGACCTGCCGAAGGCGCTCTGCAACGCGATCCTCAGGATGCTCGAGAAGAAGCAGACCGACCGGTATCCGTCGATGGACCGCCTGATCCGCGACCTCGAGATGGTCCTCATGGGCCGGGTGGCGATCGGGGCGCCCACGCCACGGGTGGACGCCCGGGCGATCGGCCCCCTGAAGGCGACCCGCCGGCCGGCGGACGAAGTGCGGAAGAAGCCCCGCGTCTCGCCGGAGATCGTAGTCCTCATCCTCTTGTCGCTGGCCGCGGCGGGCGTGGCGCTGCTGGCGCTTCTCCACTGAGGCCCGCCCCATGGTCCGGGAGGACAGACCGATGGTCCCGCTGATCCCGCTCGGAGTGCTCTTCGGAAATCCGGATCGCGTGAGTCCCAGATTGTCGCCCGACGGCCGGACGCTCGCCTACATCGCTCCCCGGGAGGGCGTCCTCAACCTGTTCGTCCGCACGGTGGGAGGTGCCGACGATCGTGCCGTCACGAACGACCGGGGCCGGGGCATCCGCGAGTACGCGTGGGCGGAGGACAGCGCCCACCTGCTCTACATCCAGGACCGCGACGGCGACGAGAACTGGCACCTCTACCGGGCCCCCGCGGCGGGCGGGGAAGCCCTGGACCTCACGCCGATCCCCGGCGTGCAGGCGCGCATCGTCGGACTCTCACGCCGGCACCCCGACGCCGTGCTGGTCGGCCTGAACGACCGGGACCCCTCGCTGCACGACGTGTGGCGGATCGACATCGGTTCCGGTTCCCGCACGCCGGCGGTGACCAACGAGATCGGCGCGGTCGGCTGGACCGCGGACCACGCGCTGCGCGTCCGGGTGGCCATGGTGCCGACGGCGGACGGCGGGTTCACGGTGCTGCACCGCATGGACGAGGCGGCCCCGTGGTCCAAGCTGCTCTCGTTCGCGTCCGAGGACGCCCTCTCCTCGGACGTCCACGGGTTCGCCGACGACGACCGGACCCTCCACTACGCGTCCCCCGGCGACGCCGACACGGCGAGCCTGCGGGCAGTGGACACGCACACGGGCGACGTCCGGGTCCTCGCCGTGGACCCCGAGGCGGACCTGGCCGAAGTCCTGGCCCACCCCGTCACCGGCGTGCCGCAGGCGGCCGTGTTCTGGCGGGCCCGGCGGGTCTGGCGCGTGCTCGACCCGGCGATCCGCGCCGATGTGGAGGCGCTGTCCGCGGCCCATCGCGGCGACCTGTCCGTCGTGGGCCGGGACAACGCGGACCGCCGCTGGATCACCGCCCATGTCGATGACCGCGGGCCCGTCGTGTACCACGTCTGGGACCGGGAAGCGCGCGCGGCGCAATTCCTGTTCAGCAGCCGGACGGCCCTCGAGAACCAACCGCTCGCGGAGATGCGGCCGGTGTCCTACCGGGCCCGCGACGGCCTGACGATCCACGGCTATCTGACGCTGCCGCGGCAGTCCGGAGGGGAGCGCCTCCCGGCGGTCCTCAACGTCCATGGCGGGCCGTGGCACCGGGACTACTGGGGCTACGACCCGGAGGCCCAGTGGCTCGCGAACCGCGGCTACGCCTGCCTCCAGGTGAACTTCCGCGGGTCCACGGGCTACGGCAAGACCTTCGTCAACGCCGGCGACCGCGAGTGGGGCGGCGCCATGCAGGACGACCTCACCGACGCCGTGGAGTTCCTCGTCGACAGCGGCGTGGCCGACCCGCGCCGGGTGGGCATCTACGGCGGCTCCTACGGGGGCTACGCGGTGCTCGCCGGCCTCACGAAGACCCCGGACCTGTTCGCCTGCGGCGTGGACATCGTCGGGCCGTCGAACCTCGTGACCTTCTCGCGGTCCATACCGCCCTACTGGGAACCGCTGCGGGCGCTGTTCGTGCGGAGGGTGGGCGATGTGGAGAAGGACCCGGAGTTCCTGCGGTCCCGGTCGCCCCTCTTCGCGGTGGAGAAGATCCGCGCGCCGCTGTTCATCGCGCAGGGGCAGAACGACCCGCGCGTGAAGCGCGAGGAGAGCCTGCAGATCGTCGAGGCCCTCACGTCGGCGGGGAAGACCGTGGACTATCTCGAGTTCCCGGACGAGGGGCACGGGTTCGCGCGCCCGGAGAACCGCCTGGTCTTCTACCGGCGCGCGGAGAAGTTCCTCGCCGCCCACCTCGGCGGGCGCTGTGAGTAGCGGCGCGGGCCGCCGGCCGCTCATCCTCGGGCACCGGGGGGCCTCCGCCCGCGCGCCGGAGAACACGCTTGCCGCCCTGCGGCGGGCGCTCGCGGACGGGGCGGACGGCGCCGAGGTCGACCTCCGGCTGACCCGGGACGGCGTGCCGGTGATGCTCCACGACGCGGACCTCGCGCGGACGGCGGGGGACCCGCGGCGGATCGCGGACCTCTCCTCGCGGGACCTCGGGGAGGTGGATGCGGGGCGGTGGTTCGCCCCGGAGTTCGCCGGGCAGCGGGTGCCCGCCCTCGCGGAAGTCCTCGCCGCGCTGCCGGCGACGTTCTTCCTCGAGTGCGAACTCAAGGTCGAGGAGGGCGAGGACCCGGAGCGCCTCGTCGCCGCCGTGGCGGCGGCGCTCGCGGCCTCGCGGCGGCCCGGCGGCTTCGTCCTGACCTCCTTCGACGAAGCCGCCGTGCGCGTGGCCCGGCGCCTCGCGCCCGGGTGCCGGACGGGGCTCATCCTCGCCGCCCCGGCGCCGGTGCTGCCGGACCTCCCGGTGGACCTCTACGCCGTGGAGGCGCCGGCGGTGACGGGGACGACCGTGCGGCAGGCGCGGGCCGCCGGCCGGGAGGTCCACGCGTGGACCGTGGATTCCCCCGCCGAGGCCGCCCGCCTCGCTGCCCTCGGCGTCGCCGCCCTGATCACGAACGACCCCGCCGCCATCCTCCGCCGCTGAACCGGTGCGTCCGCGGCTCTCCGCCGGGCCCGCGGGCCCGGCCAGAGCGCGCGCCGCAGGCGGCCGGTGCGGGACGGATCGTCTGCCCCCCCGGGATGGCGACGGCGCGGGCAGACCCGCCGCGGCCCGGGCGGCGGGTCGCGCCCGCGCCGAGGATGCGGGGCGAGGCCCGCCGCCCCGGACCCGCCCGCCGGGGTCAGAACGGAACGTCGGGGGTCTCCCGGACGCGGTCGGCGGGGGCGATGTCCTTCCCGATCGGGCAGATCTCGCGGTAGTCGCACCACGGGCACAGAGGGTTCTCTCGCGGCGCGAACTCGCGGTCCGCCTCGATCTGGCGCACCGTCTCCTCGATGACCCGGGCCTTCTCCTCCAGGAGTTCCGGCGTCGGGCAGAAGCCCACTTCGCGGTCGTGGGCGAGGAACACGAGCACGCAGCGGCTCACCGGCAGGCGGTACTTGCCCGTCACGACGATGGCGTAGGTGGAGAGCTGCAGGTCCTCCTTGGCCACGGACTCGTCGTCGGTGCGGAAGGGCAGTTTTCCCGTCTTGTAGTCGACGACCTTGAGCGAACCGTCCGGCATCTTGTCGATCCGGTCGATCTTGCCGGCCACCACGATGCCCGAGGGGAGGGCGGTCTCGTGAAACTGCTCGGCCGTGTAGGGCACCACGGTGCGGTCGGTGATGTTGAAGTAGCGGTCGAGGAGAGTGAGGCCGTGCTTCCCGTAGGCCGCCTCGTTCTCCCGGTCATCGCCGAAGACCCGCCGCCTCTCCTCTTCGCGCTCCCTGCGCCGGCGGGAGGTCAGGTCCACCCCCGCCCACGCCCGCCGGAGCAGGTTCGCCAGGTGCTCCCGCGTCCGCTGCCCCATGGGCGTGCGGCGCACGTCGAAGAACACCTCGAGGGCGTCGTGGACGCAGGTCCCCACGAACTGCTCCGGCGTCGGGCGGCGGTACTTCTCCTTGATCTCCGGGTCCTGCCCGCACCGGTACTTGAACGGGCAGTCCCGGTAGGTCTCCAGTGCGGTCGGGTAGTGCTTCTTCGGGCCGGCGCGCATGGCCATCAGTCCCGCTCCTCCAGCCACGCCATCTGGATGGCCTCGAGGATCTTCTCGCTGGAGCGCAGGGGATCGTCGGCGAACTCCGGCAGGTCGAGCACCATGCGGTGGAGGTCCGTGAAGCGGACAGCGAGCGGGTCCACGCCGGGATGGGCCTCGGCCAGGCGCCAGCCGATCTCGTGCACGTCGGTCCAGTGCAGCTTCATGCCCGCATTCTACCGTCCGGGCGGAGCGGGCCGCTACCCGGCCGGCCCGGCGAAAGATCGGGCGCGCCTCCGCGTCGCACGCCTCCGCGTCGCGCGGCGGCCCCGCGGTGTCAGCGGTGGGGGCCGATGCGGAGGGTGACGGGGCCGCCGAGGAGGACGGCCTGGCAGGCCAGCCTCGACCGGAGCGTGAGCCCCACCGCCGTGTCGAGCCGGTCGAGCTCGTCGTCCTGCACCTCCGTCAGGTGCTCCATGCCCTCCTCCACGATGACGTGGCAGGTCGAGCAGGCGCAGAACCCCCCGCAGGAGTGCTCGATGTGGATGCCGTGCCGCAGGGCGGCCTGCAGCACGGATTCGCCGACGCAGGCCGCCACCGTCCGGCCGAGATCGGAGAAGGTGAGGGGCAGGCTGGCCCGCCGCGCCACCTCTTCGGGAGGGAGGATGTCGTCGCCGGCCATCTCACTCTCCCTTCCCCGGCTTCGCCACGGCCGACCGCATCGCGGCCGCCAGCAGCTTCTCCGCGAGGTCGAGCGTGCCGTCGTTGAACCGGCGGAGCGCCTCGCGGATCGCGTCCGCGTCGGTCCCCTCGCGGGCTCTCCCGAGTTCCGCGACCTGCTCCGCGAAGCGGGCGAGGCGGTCCGCCGGCAGCCCCGCCTCGCGGGCCTGCCGCTCGGTGCGCCGGGCGGCGTTCAGCACGATGTCCACCTCGGCGCGCGTCTCCGAGAGCCACCGCTTCGCCATGTCCGCGAGTCCGTGGGCGATGCCCTCCTCGACCATCGCCCGCACCTGCTCGTCGGTGAGCCCGTGCGACGGCACGACTTCCACGGACTGGCCGCGGCCGGTCCGAAGGTCCCGCGCCGTGACGTTCAGGATGCCGTCGGCGTCGATGAGGAACTCCAGCTCCACGCGGGCCAGCCCGGCAGGCAGGGGGTCCACGGGCAGCTCGAACCGCGCCAGCGAGCGGTTCTCCGCGGCCATCTCCCGCTCCCCCTGCAGGACGTGGATCACCACCGCCGTCTGACCGTCGGCGGCCGTCGTGAAGTCCTCCTTCTTCGACGCCGGCACCGTGGAGTTCCGGGGGATCACGACGTTCATCACGCCGCCGAACCCCTCGATGCCGAGGGAGAGCGGCGTCACGTCCAGGAGCAGGAGGTCCTTCGTCCGGCCCGCCAGGATGTCCGCCTGCACCGCCGCCCCGAGGGCCACGACCTCGTCGGGATCGATCTCGCAGCGCGGCTCGCGGCCGAAGATGTGCCGCACGAGGTCACGCACCATGGGGATGCGCGTGGAACCGCCGACGAGCAGCACCTCGTCCACCTCGGCCGGGCTCACGCCCGCGTCCCGGAGCGCGGCGAGGCAGGGCCCCGCGGTCCGCTCCACCACCGGGCGCATGACCGCCTCGAGCGTCCGGCGGTTCACCGCGAGGCTCATCTCCGCGCGGCCCGGCACGCGGATCTCGACGGTCGTCTCCTCCGCCGCCGAGAGCGCGCACTTCGCGGCCTCCGCCGTCTCGCGCAGCGCCTGGAGCATCTGCGGGTCGGCCCGCAGCGCCTCCGGGAGGCTCCCGAGCATCCGCTCCATGAGCGCCTGGTCGATGTCGTCGCCCCCGAGGTGCGTGTCCCCGTTCGTGGCGAGGACCTGGAACACGCCGTCGACGATCCGGAGGATCGAGATGTCGAACGTCCCCCCGCCGAAGTCGTAGACCGCCACCACCCCGCGGTCGCGGTTCCCGAGCCCGTAGGCCAGGGCCGCCGCGGTGGGCTCGTTGACGATCCGCATCACCTGGAGCCCGGCGATGAAGCCGGCGGCCTTCGTGGCCTGGCGCTGCGCGTCGTTGAAGTAGGCGGGGACGGTGATGACCGCCTGCCTCACCTCCTCCCCGAAGTGCCGCTCCGCCCGGCGCTTGAGTTCGCGCAGGACCATCGCCGAGAGCTCCTGCGGCGTGTACTCGCGGTCACGGAGCCGGATGCGGACGAGCCCGCCGGACTCGCGGACGGGGAACGGCAGGAGGTGGAGCTCGCCCTGGACGTCCGCGAGCGCCTTGCCCATGAAGCGCTTCACGGAGAACACCGTGCGGTCGTGCGCGGTGACGCGGCGGTGCCGCGCGAGGTCGCCCACGAGCGTGACGTCCTCCTCGCCCACGGAGATCACCGACGGCACGAGCCTGCGCCCGCCCGCGTCCGCGATGCACACGGGCGCGCCGTCCTTCATGTAGGCGACGAGGCTGTTCGTCGTCCCGAGATCGATGCCCACGATGGGCGCCGGCATGTTCCGTCCCCCCTGCCTCAGAGCACTTCTACCGCGTCGCCCGCTCCTCCGCCTCCTGCGCGAGCCGGAGGAGGAACTTCCGCCGGTCGAGCGCCTCGCGGACGGCGCCCAGCGCGGCCCGCCGTTCACCCGGCTCCCTGGCGGCGTCGTGGCGCGCGAAGGCCGACCCCAGCCGCGCTTCCGCCTCGGCGACGAGCGCACGCGCCCGCTCCTTCGCGCCCGGCGCGCCCTCGGCGACGGACTCACGGAGTTCGAAAACCTCCGCGAGGAGGTCCGCCGGGCACTTCGCGTCCCCCGTCGGGCGGGCGACGCCCTCGAGGGAGAGCAGGCACTCGGCCCGGGCCGCCGGGTCCCGGAGGACCCGGTATGCGTCGTTCACGGCCGCCGACCGCCGCTGGACTCCGGCGCGCTCCTCCTCCGGGGCCCCCGCGAAACGGTCCGGGTGGCACTCGCGTGACAGCCGGAGGAACGCCGCGTCGATCTCCGCCCGGGAGAGCGTCATCCGCCGGGGGAGCGCGAACAGCGCGAACGGATCGGCGGCGTCCATCCGGCGGCTACTCGGCGGCCTTCCGCGCCGCCTGCTTCCGCCGGTAGTCGTCGATCGCCTGCCGGATCGCGTCCTCCGCGAGGACGGAGCAGTGGATCTTCACCGGGGGGAGCGCCAGCTCCTGCACGATGTCGGTGTTGCGGATCTGCAGCGCCTCGTCGATCGTCTTGCCCTTCACCCACTCGGTGGCGAGGGACGACGACGCGATGGCGCTGCCGCAGCCGAAGGTCTTGAACTTCGCGTCCTCGATGAGGCCATCCTCGCTGATCTTCAGCTGGAGCTTCATCACGTCGCCGCATTCCGGGGCGCCGACGAGGCCGGTCCCGACGTCCGGGGCGTCCTTGTCGAGCGATCCCACGTTGCGCGGGTTCTCGTAGTGGTCGATGACCTGCTTCGAATAGGCCATATCCCGCTCCGGATGGCGGCGCTAGTGCCCGCCCTCCCACTTCAGCTTCTTCAGGTCCACGCCGGCCTGCGCCATCTCCCACAGCGGGGAGAGTTCGCGCAGGCGCTTCACGACGCCCGTCACGCGCTCGATCGCGTAGTCGATCTCCTCGTCCGTGGTGAAACGGCCGAGGCCGAAACGGATGGAGGTGTGCGCGAGGTCGTCCCCCACCCCCAGCGCCCGCAGCACGTACGACGGCTCGAGCGAGGCGGAGGTGCAGGCCGATCCCGAGGACACCGCGATGTCGTTGATGCCCATGAGGAGGGACTCGCCCTCCACGTAGGCGAACGAGATGTTCAGATTGTTCGGGGCGCGACGGTCGAGGCTGCCGTTCACGTAGCATTCCGGCACGCGCGCGCGGATCCCCGCGAGGAGGCGGTCACGGAGGCCGCGGACCCGCTCGATCTCGCCGCCCGCGAGGTCCGCGGCGGCGAGCTCGCACGCCTTGCCGAGGCCGACGATCAGCGGCACGGGGAGCGTGCCGGATCGGAACCCGCGCTCGTGGCCACCCCCGTGCATCTGCAGGGCGAGGCGGACCTTCGGGTTGCGCCGGCGCACGTAGAGCGCGCCGATCCCCTTCGGCCCGTAGATCTTGTGCCCGGAGAGGGAGAGCAGGTGGATGCCGGCCTTCTCCACGTCCACGGGGACCTTGCCCACCGCCTGCACAGCGTCGGAGTGGAAGAGGACGCCCTTCTCGGCGGCGATCTTCCCGATCTCCTCGAGGGGCTGGATGACGCCGATCTCGTTGTTCACCGCCATCACGGAGATGAGGACCGTCCGGTCCGTGACGGACCGCCGGAGTTCGTCGGGATCGACGAGGCCCTGCGAGTCCACCTTCAGCCAGGTGACCGAGGCCCCCTCCTGCTCCAGGTGGCGGGCGGTGTCCACGATGGCCTTGTGCTCCGTGGGAACCGTGATGATGTGGTTCCCCTTCTCGCGGTACATCGTGAGGACGCCCTTCAGCGCGAGGTTGTCGGATTCGGTGGCGCCGCTCGTGAACACGATCTCCCGGGGGTCGGCGTGGATCAGGGCCGCGACCTGGCCCCGGGCCTTCTCCACGGCCTCCTCGGCCTCCCAGCCGTACGAGTGGTTGCGGCTGGCGGCATTGCCGTACTTCTCGGTGAAGAACGGCAGCATCTCCTCGACCACGCGCGGGTCGCAGCGGGTCGTCGCGTTGTTGTCGAGGTAGATCCGGCGCCGGGGCTCGGGAGCCCCCTCGCGCCTCGCCTCATTCGTCATGTCGCGCACCTCGCGGCGCCGGCGCCCCCCGCGCCGGATACCTTACCTAATTGTCCAGATTTGACGGCCGGGGAGGAAGGAATCGCTTCCGGACGTTCGCGCCGGACCTAGAATGGCCGTTCGAATCCAAGGACCCGAGGTGCACGGCGATGATCACGCTCACCGAGACGGCGGCGAAGAGGGTGCAGGACCTGCTGAAGGGGAAGGCGGGCCTCAAGGACCCCGGCCTGCGCGTGCGGGTGGTGGCCGGCGGTTGCTCCGGGTTCTCCTACCAGATGGACGTCGCGGACGGGGCGAGACCCGACGATCGGGTGTACGAGAGCCACGGCGTGAAGGTGGTGGTGGACGGCAAGTCCGACCTCTACCTCGCGGGCGTGGAGATCGACTTCCGGGAGAGCCTGATGGGCTCCTCCTTCGTGTTCAACAACCCGAACGCGAAGGGCTCCTGCGGCTGTGGCGAGTCCTTCACCACCTAGCCCTAACACCGGTGTCAGGTCAGATTCTTAGGGGTTGACCGACCTGCCACCGTCCCGCCTGCCGCCGGCAAGTCCTCAGAATCTGACCTGGCACCAGCGTAAGGGGATGCGGCGTCGTCAGGCGAGAGTCTCGCGCCAGCGGGAGAGCATCGTCTCGATCGTCGCGACGTGGATCGCCACAACTTCGTCCTCGGTGCGGGCGTAGCCGCCGGCCAGGAGCACCGCCGTCGCCGCGCCCTGCGCCTCCGCGAAGTCGAACACCGCGCGGTCCCGGTCCCGCAGCCCCTCCATGGTGACGGCGAGGCCTCCGAGGCGGTCCCGCTCGTAGGGATCGGCGCCCGCGAGGTAGATCAGGAGGTCCGGCCGGAACCGCCGCGCGGCGTCGTCGAGGGCCCATGACAGGGCCTCGAGGTAGGCCCGGTCGTCGCAACGGTCCATCAGCCCCACGTCGATGTCGGAGCGCTCCTTCGGCGGGTACAGGTGCTCCTGGTGGACCGACAGGGTGAAGATCCGCGGATCGCCCCGCGCCATGACCGCCGTGCCGTTCCCCTGGTGGACGTCGAGGTCCACCACCAGCACCTTCCCCGCCCAGCCCTCGCCGAGGGCCACCTTCGCCGCCACGACGACGTCATTCAGCAGGCAGAAGCCCTCCCCGTGGTCGGGGTAGGCGTGGTGGAAGCCTCCGCCGATGTTCGCGGCGAACCGCTGCTCCTTCGCGAGGCGGGCGGCGAGGACCGATCCGCCCGTGGAGAGCCGGAACGCGTCGAGGATCGCCCGGTCCACCGGGCACTCGAAGCGCGGGTCCCAGGGCTCCCGCCCGTCGGCCATGGCGTCGAGGCGGTCGAGGTACTCCGGCCGGTGGCCCGTGAGCAGCATGTCCCGCGTGGCGGGGGCGGGCTCGTGGAACGACTCCACGAGTCCGCGTTCGACCAGCGCACGCGCCACCGCCCGGTACTTCCCGGTGGGGAAGACGTGGCCGGGCCAGGTGAAGGAGCAGGCATCCGAGTAGACGACGGGCGGCTTCACGCGATCGGGCCTCCGGCGGGCAGGACGGCGCCGGACCGGGCCGCGCCGTGCACCGCCCCCTCGATCGTGCCCTTGAGCCACCCCGCGATGCAAGGCTCCTCGAAGGGCAGCACCGCCGCGGGCCGGCGATCGTCACGCCGGATCTGGAGCGAGGCGAAAGGACCGCGCGGACGCGCGAGCACGGCGGCCACGCGCTCGTACGGGACCGTCCGGTTCGCCAGCGTGACGCCGCCGAGGCTACGGGTCACGCGGACCGCGTCCGGCCGCAGCGTGAGCCGCCGCTCCGCCACCGCGGTCAGCAGGTGCGCCGCCGCTCCGAGCGCGACGGCGACCGCGACGGCGGCCGGCACCAGGAGCGCGCCCCCCATCACGGGCGCGAGCGCCGGCAGGAACCGGCCCGCGGCGGCCAGCAGACCGAGCGCGAGGAGAAGCCCCCGTGGACGGAGGCGGTCCCGGTAGTCCCACGCGAAGATCCGCTGCCGCCCGTCGCCGAGGACCACCACCCGCGCCGGGGCGCCCCGCCCGGACGCCTCGTAGCGCCGGTCGGCGAGGCTGACCCCCATGCCCTCCGCCACGAGGACCGCGGCATCGCGGCAGGCTCCCTCATCGGTCTCGTCGCCCGTGAGGGCCGCGGCGGGCCCCGCCCGCGTCGAGAGCGAGACCCGGAACGTCGGCTCCTCCACGCCTCCCGTCCGGTCGAGCAGCACGTGATCGACCTCGAGCACGCCGAACGTCCTCTCGCGCGCGAAGAGGCCCCTGCCCTCCCGCACCGTCAGTTCGCCCGAGGCCACGTGGAGGAGACTCCGCCTCACCCCGCGCCGGGAGGCGGCGGCGAGCAGGCGGACGGCGGACGCGAGCAGGACGGCCGTCGCCGCCGCCACGCAACAGGCGGCGGCGGCGGACCCCGGCCACGGAGGCACGAGCGGGCAGAGGACGAGGAGCACCCCCGCCGCGGACCCGGCGGCTTCCCCGAGCCGCCGGGCGCGGCCCGGCGGCGGACGCCGCCAGTCGACGACGAGGTGCCCCGCGCAATGGCGGTGCGCGAGCGGCATGTCGCCTTCCCTATCGGTCGCCGGGCGTTCCCGCCCTGATGGAGAACCGCCTCGGTTATGATCCCGGCGATGGACCCCCCGCCCCCCCCCGTCTGCGACCGGCTTCTCGTCCACTACGGCGAGATCGGGACGAAGGGCGGCAACCGCCGCCAGTTCGAGGAGACCCTCGGCCGCAACCTCGCCGGCGCGCTCCGCGGCGCGTCCGTGGGCCAGTTCCGGCGGGAGTCCGGGCGCCTCGCGGCCCGCCTCCTCTCCGAGGCCGACGTGGAGCGCATCCTCGCCCGCGCGGTGGAGGTCCCCGGCGTCGCGTGGTGCGCTCCGGCGATGACCGTCCGCTCGGACCTCGACGAGATCCGCGCCGCCGTGCTCGCCTTCGCCGCCCCCCACGCGGGCACGACGTTCCGCATCGACGCCCAGCGCGCCGACAAGACCTTCCCCCTCGACTCGGTGGCTCTGAACCGCGCGCTCGGGGCCGCCGTGGTGGAGGCGTCCGGGCGGAAGGTCTCGCTTGCCGCGGCGGAGCGCCGCTACGGGGTGGAGGTCGACCGGGGGCACACCTACGTCTACGCCGACCGGCGCGAGGGCCCGGGGGGCCTGCCCGTCGGCAGCGAGGGCGAGGTCGTGGCGCTGCTCTCCGGCGGCCTCGATTCGCCCGTGGCGGCCTGGCGCATGATGCTCCGCGGCTGCAACGTCCACCTCGTCCACTTCCTGAACCGCACCGTTTCCACGAACCGGGTCGACGAGAAGATCGATGCCCTCGCACGGCGTCTCGCGGCGTGGCACGGGCCGATCCGGCTCACGGTCCTCCCGTTCGAGGCGGCGCAGCGCGAGATCGTCATGGTCGTGCCGGCGGAGTACCGGATGCTCGCCTACCGCCGGATGATGTTCCGCATCGCGGAGGCGATCCGCACCGAGCGGAAGGCGCTGGGCTTCGTGACCGGGGACTCGGTCGGCCAGGTGGCCTCCCAGACTCTCGAGAACCTGGCCGTCATCCACGAGGTCGCCCGGGCCCCCGTGTACTCGCCGCTGTGCGGCATGAACAAGGTGGAGATCACCGCCACGGCCCGGCGCATCGGGACCTACGAGATCTCCATCCTCCCGCACGAGGACTGCTGCTCGTTCCTCGTGGCGCGGCACCCGGCGACGAGAGCCACGCTCGAGGAGGTGAGGGCGGTGGAGCGCTTCGACGCCGACGCCCTCGTCAAGGCCGTCCTCGCGGAGCGGATGGACCGCACCTTCGACCCCCGCCCGCCTCTATGATCCCTCGCGGAGGGATGGATGGTCGCCGGAGGACTCAGCGTGCTGGCCGCGCATGACCTGTACTTCCACCCGCTGGCCATCGCCTCCTTACCCATCCTCTGGACCTGGTTCGTCTGCCGCCGGATCCTGCGGCGCGAGTACGTGATCCTCTGGGCCTCGCTGGCGGTGTGCTGCGGGCTGCTGGTGCTGCTATCGACCCGCCACGATCTGGTGGTTACGGAAGTCGGCCATCCGGGGGGCGCGATACAGACACTGCAGCTCCCCGTCTCCCTCCTCGCCACCACGGTGTTCGCCCTTCTGCTGTGGCGGCGCCCGGTGCTCCTCTTCGTCCCTCCGCTCGTGGGGTGGCTCCTGCTGATCCCCACCCTGGTCTTCTGAACCGCGGCGGGCGGGGCCGGAGCGGGGACCTCGCCGCGAGGGCGACGGGCGACGCGAGAATGCGAGCCCGCCTCAGTATTGCGCGGTGGCCGCGGTCACACGCGGAGCACGCCGATCCCGAAGCCGTCCTGCGCGGGGTCCTCGACGATCTCCTCGCAGGCCTCCGGGCGGGCGGCGCGGAGCCCGGCCCAGAAGCGCGGGACGCCTCCGGTCGAGCGGCCCGTCGGCGTGTCGCCGCGCTGGGCGTGGTCGGGCACGATGTCGTGGAAGGCCACGAGGCCGCCCGGGCGCACGAGCGGCGAGAAGGCCTCGAAGTCGCGCCGCACGCCCTCGAAGGTGTGGTCGCCATCGAGGAACAGGAAGTCCGCGGGGGCTCCGAGCGCCTCCCGGACCGCCGCCGCCGTCGCCTCCGCGTGGGAATCGCCCTCGAGCGCCGCGATCCTCCCGCCGGGGGGCGCGAGCCGCGGCAGCGCGAGGCGGAACGGCGCGGGCATCGCGAGGTCCACCGTCACGAGGACGGACCCGGGCGCGGAGACCCGGGAGAAGAGGAACGTCGTGCCGCCGCGGCCGGTGCCGATCTCCAGAAGCCTCGCGGGCCGGAGATCGCGGACGAGCCCGAGCAGGCGCAGGAACTCGGAGCGGATCTGCGTGGCGCGGAAGGTGCGCCCCCGCCGGACGAGATCGAAGAGCGCCGCGGGATCCCCGACGCCCCGGGCCGCCCGCGCCAGGCGGGCCGCCCGCGCCCCGAGGATCCACCGCCGCCAGAAGTCCATCGCTTAGCCTCCCGGACCCCGCCGGGTAGCATACCGGCCGCGCCCATGTCCTACGAGGCCATCGTCAAGGTCCGGCTCGGCGACATCGACCACGCGGGGGTGGTGTTCTACCCCCGCATCGCCGGCTACTTCCACGTCGCCACGGAGGAGTTCTTCGCCGAGCGCGCGGGGCTTCCCTATCACGAGCTCCTCGACGTCCGCCGCCTCGGCCTGCCCACCGTGCGCCTCGAGGTCGACTACCGCGAGCCGCTCCGCTTCGGCGACATCCTCCGCGTGGAGGTGGCCTTCGCCGCCGTGGGGAACACCTCGGTGACGGCCCGCTACCGCGTCCGCCGGCGACCCGACGGCCCCGTCTGCGCCGAGGGGAGGGTCGTGATGGTCTGCGTGACGATGGACGGTTTCCGCCCGGTCCGGCTCCCCGACGACCTCCGGGCGGTGTTCGGCCGCCACCCCGCGGACTGATCACTCGCCGGGGATCAGGACGACCTTTCCGAACTGCTCCCGCGCCTCCAGGTAGCGGTGGGCGTCGGCGACCTGCGACAGCGGGAAGGTCCGGTCGAGGACCGGCTTCAGGCGGCCGGCGGCCACGTGCCCCATCACGGTGAGGACCTCGCCGAGCGACCCCATTGTCGAGCCGAGGATGGAGACCTGCTTGAAGAACACGACCCGCAGGTCGCAGACGGCCTTGAAGCCCGAGGTGGCGCCGCAGGTGACGATCGTCCCCCCGCGGGCCACGCTCTTCATGCTGGTGTCCCAGGTCCCCTCACCGGTGTGCTCGAAGACGACGTCCGCGCCCCGGCGCCCGGTGAACTCGCGGACCGCTTCGGCCACGTCACGCTCCCGGTGGTTCACGAGGTGGTCGGCGCCCAGCTCCTTCGCGCGCGCCAGCTTCGCCGCCGTGGAGGCGGTGGCGATGACGGTGGCGCTCCACATCTTCGCGATCTGGATCGCCGCCGATCCGACGCCGGACCCGCCGGCGTGGACGAGGACGGTCTGCCCGGGACGGATCGCGGCCCGCGTGACGAGCATGTGCCACGCGGTGAGGAACACGAGGGGGACCGCCGCCGCCTCCGGGAAGGAGAGGTTCGCGGGCTTTTTCACGAGGTTGGCGCCGGGCACCGCCACGAAGTCCGCGTTCCCGCCGTCCCGCATCTCGCCGAAGATGCCGAACCGCCGGCAGAGGCTGTGCCGCCCGGCGAGGCACTCCTCGCAGGCCATGCAGGCGAAGCCGGGGGATACGACGACCTCGTCCCCCGGCTTCCACCCGGTGACCGCGGCGCCCACCGCTTCCACCACGCCCGCCGTGTCGCACCCCGGGATGAGGGGGAGGGGGAACTTGTGCCCCGGCACGCCCCGCCGCACCCACAGGTCGAGGTGGTTCATGCCGCAGGCCTTCACCCGCACCAGCGCCTCGTCGGCGCGGATGGCGGGGGTGGCGACCTCCTCGTGGCGGAGAACTTCGGGTCCCCCGTGCTCGTGGATCCTCACGCAGCGCATGCGGGCCTTCCTTTCGTGATTTAAAATCTCCCCGCGTGGGGGGTGGAGTATAGATGGCCGACTTCGGCCGCGGCAAAGGCGCCGCGACCGGGTCGCCCCGGAGTCCCGCATGAGACCGGTCCTGCTCCCGATCCTCCTTTGCGCCATCCTCCTGCCCGCCGCGGCGTTCTCCGCCGGCTCCCCCCTGAAGGGCCGCCTCGAATCCGTGGAACCGGAGACCGACGTGAGCCTGTTCGCCGTCACGGCCTTCCCCTCGGGCACGGTCTACGCCTGCGGCGGCGACGGCAACTTCCTCGTCTCGAAGGACGGCGGCAAGACCTGGGACCTGACGCAGGTCCGCGAGGAGGCGACGCTGCGCGTCATGTGCTTCCTCGACGAGCAGCGGGGGTTCATCGCCGGACGGGTCAAGAACGAGAACGTCCTCTTCGTGACCCGCGACGGCGGGGCGAAGTTCCAGGAGATCAAGGTCGACCTGCCGGCGTACATCACCGGCCTCGCGTTCCGGGACGCCAGCACGGGCTGGCTGGTGGCGGGCTCGGAGCGGAGCCGCGACGGGCTGTGGCGGGTCACCACCGACGGCGGCCGGACGTGGATGCCGCGCGAGAGCGTGGCCTTCGGCATCCCGGCGCGCAAGCTGAACGGGATCACCGGTGTCGGCGACCAGGTCCTCGTGGCGGTCGGCAGCCACGTGCAGGTGGCCCTCGTGGGTGAGGCCGCCCGCTCGCTGCTCTACCAGCGCAAGCGCGGCGGGGTCCTCCGTTCCGACGACGGCGGCCAGACCTTCGAGGTGCAGGATCCCGGCAACCCCGACGGCACCGAGCTCTTCGCCGTGGACTTCTTCGACGTGAAGCACGGCTTCGTGGCCGGCGACGGCGGCTTCGCGGCGTCCACCGCGGACGGCGGGCAGACGTGGAAGGTCCTGAAGACGGGCACGGAGGCGAGGCTCCTCGGCGTGGACGCGATCTCCGCGGAGGCGGCCGTCTTCGTCGGCGAGAACGGGACCGCGCTCGCCACGAACGACGGCGGGGAGCGGTTCTCCGCGCTCGCCGCCGCCACCGGGGCGAACCTCCGTGACGCCTCGTTCACCGACGAGCGGACCGGCTTCGTGGCGGGGGCGGCCGGCACGCTCCTGCGTTTCGTGCGGGAGTGGTAGGTGGAGGGCGGCGCACGGTCCAGCGTCTACTCCCCGGAGGCCCGCGGATATCCGCGACGCAACCGCTGGAAGGCCCGCGTCGAGGTCACGGGCGGCACCGTCCTCAAGGACTATCGCCGGTGCGGCTACCCGCACCGCCTCCTCGTGCGGCTCTTCCTCGACTGGGAGGAGGCGGCGCTCCGCCGGCTCGAGGGCGTGCGGGGGGTGCCCCGCTTCGTGGCCCGGCCCGACCCGCTCGCGCTGCGGATGGAGGAGGTGCCGGGCATCCCGCTCCAGCACCTGCGCCGCACCGGAGGGACCTTCTCCCGCGAGTGCTTCGGTGACCTGCGGCGGCTCGTCGGCGAGATCCATTCCCGCGGCGTGGCGCACGGGGACGCCCACATGAAGAACGTCCTCGTGCACGGCGACAGGGCGTACCTCATCGACTTCGCCACGGCCTACGTGCGCGGGCGGTTCCCCCTGCTCGACGGCTTCCTCTTCCGGCGCTACCGGATGCTCGACGAGAATCGCCTCTTCCGCATCGAGGAGAAGTTCTTCGGGGCGGGGCCGGCGCCGCGCATGTTCTTCCTGTACCGGGCGGCGAAGGCGCTCGGACGACACCGCAAGCGGAGGTATCGCGATGAAGCTTAGGCGGCTGCCGAGGGGCATCCCCCTCCTCGCGGCGATGGCGGCTCTCGTGTGGTTCGCCCGGCCCGTCGCCTGGTCGCTGTGGGCGGGCGGCGCCCTCGTGTTCGCCGGGCTCGCGGTCCGCTCCTGGGCCGCGGGGCACCTCCGCCGCAACGAGGAGCTGACCACGTCAGGCCCCTATGCGCACCTCCGCGATCCCCTGTACCTCGGGCGGCTGCTCATCCTCCTCGGCCTTTCGCTCATGGCGTGGTGGTGGGCGGGGGCGGCCCTCCTGGCGGTCGGCCTCGGGATCTTCTTCCTCGACTACATGCCCCGGAAGCGGAAGAAGGAGATGACCCGCCTCGAGAAGTTCTTCGGCGAGGAGTACCGGAACTACTGCGCGGCGGTCCGGAGCCTCCTGCCCCGCCTGTCCCGGTACCCGGAGGCCCGCCGTCGTCCATGGAGCGCGGCTCTGTACCTCTCGGAGAACCGCGAGCAGTGGTTCATCCTGCTCGTCCTGGCCGTGGTCGTCGGGCTCGTCCTGCGGGCCTGCGGAGTGTGCTAGACTTCCCCCTTCGATGGGCAGCGAGATCGACGAGATCCTCCTCGCGCAGTCCGCGCGCCGCCGCCGCCTGACCTACCTCGCGTGCGGCGTGGTCGTGGCCGCCTGCACGGGCGTCTTCCTGCTCCTCGCCAACGGGGACTCGAAGCCGGCGGGCGGGGGCGGATCGGGAACGGCGGGCGGCGCCCGGCCGGCGACGTCCGCCCCGGACCGCTCCCCCGTGCCGGCCGCGGTCGCGCCGACGCCCGGGGGCGGAGAGGCCGTCGCGCCGCCGCCCCCGCCGGCGCCGGCGGCGACCTCCGCCTCCCCCCTCGCCCGGGCGAAGTCGCTCTACGCGGACGGCATGGAACGCCTGCGCGCCGCCATGCAGGGCACGCCGGGAACGGAGGAGACGATCGGCGCCTACCGCGCCGCCCTCGCGCTCCTCATCGAATCGCAGGCGATCTACGAGAAGTGGCTCGAGGAGCACCCGGAGGACGAGGAGCGCCTCGACGACGAGATCTCCGAGCTCCAGCAGCAGCTGTACTGGTGCCGCAAGACGTTGCCCGCCACCGCGTTCCCCTCCACGTCCGGCGACCCGGACGAGGAATCGGACCCGGCGCCCGCCTCCGTCCCGGAGCGCCGTCCCACGGCGCCGCCGCCGGCGGTCCCGCCGCCCGCGATCCCGCCGCCGGCGTTCCGCCCGGAGGAGGCGCGGGCGCGGTTCGAGGCCGTCGCGCGCCGTGCCTTCACGGAGGGCCGGCCCGATCTCGTGCTGGAGGCGGGGTTGCCGCTCCTCGAGGACCCGCGCATGGAGCCGCACCGCGCGGGGATCCCCGAGGCGATGGACCTTGCGCGGAGCCTCGCCGCCTTCCTCGCCGCCGCCCGACGGGGCCTGGAGCCCCGCCTCGGCCGCGACGGGACGATGACCCTCCGGTCCGGGCCCGCGGCGGGCGTGCTCGCCGCGGAAGGGGAGGACCTCGTGCTCCGCAGCGCGGCGGGCGAGAAGCGCTTCCGGATCGGGGACCTGTCGGCGGGCGACCTCGTGTGGTTCGCGGAGTCCGTGGGGGGGTTGGCGGAGGCCGCCGTCCGGCGGGCGGCGGGCGCCTTCTTCCTCCTGCGCGGCGACCGCGAGGAGGCGGCGAGGCAGCTGCTCCTCGCCAGGGGCGCGGGGGCGAACATCGACGACTTCGCCCCCTCCATCGCGGAGACCATCGCGAAGGTGCCCGAACTGGCCGCCCTCGACGCCTGGCAGCGCGTCGAGCCGATGCTCGAGGCTCCGGGCCCGGACATCCTCCAGGTTCTCGAGCACTTCCGCCAGTCGCACCTCGGCACGGCCTGCTTCCGGGCGCACCGGGAGGAGGTCTTCGCCGCTTACGCGAAGGCGGCGGCGAAGACGGCCTTCGACCCGGCCTCGCTGTTCAGCGTCCTCGACAAGTTCTCCGGGAAGACGCTGGACCTGGCCTACGACTTCGAAGAGGCCGGGCAGCTCCTCGACTACGCCACGCACGGCGAGTGGGTGGTGGAGAGCGGGATGCTGCAGGGAAAGCGCGGGGCAGCGTGGCTCGAGCGCTTCGACCTCGGCAGCGCGGACCTGCGATTCGTCCTGCCCGAGGCGCGGGAGATGGCCGCGGGGTTCTGGGGTGCGGACCGTCAGGGGCGGGTCGGCGTCAACCTCGTGCTCCGACCGATGGCCGACGGCCTCGAGGTCTCCCTCCGCCGCAACGACCGGCCGTTCGCCCTCGAGCGCATCCCGTTCCCGCCGGGCAAGATCGAGGTCGCGATCGCCAAGCGCGAGGAGAAGTACCAGGTCCGCATCAACCGGAACCTCGTCCTCAAGGGGACCGACAACTCGCGGGCGGACGACGCGCTGTCGGCCGCGGGCGTGGCCTGCACGGCGGGCCCGATCGCGGTGGAGGAGTTCTCCCTGCGCGCGGACCTCGACCTCGAGTGGGCCCGCGGCGGCGGCACCCGTTTCGCCGCCTGGGTCCGCGACTGGTGGGTGGCGGGATCGTTCCCCATCGAGAAGGCCGTGCCGCGCCTCGGGCTGGCGGAGGTCTTCTGGCCGGAGAGGGATGCGTTCGACGCGGCGGCCGCGGGGCCCGACGGGAAGCCGCTCTGGAAGTTCGCGCGCGCCGACGAGTCCACGAACTGCGCCCTCGACCTGAACCGCTGCTTCGAGCCCAACGACAAGTGCGTCGCCTACGCGGCGGCCCGCCTGTGGTGCCCGGAGCGGCGGCCGGCGGTCCTCGAGCTGCAGGTCGACGACGACGCCACGGCGTGGGTGAACGGCGAGATCGTCCTCCGCGAGGCCCCCATCGGCAAGGCCCACCGGGCGCCGGTGAAACTCGAGAAGGGCGACAACCTCCTCCTCGTGAAGGTCGTCGAGGTCAACGGCGGCTGGTGGCTGCGGGCGCGCCTCGTGGGCAAGAACGGGGAGATGCTTCGCGACCTGCTCGCCTGGTGATACCGGCCGGTGAGCGGCGTTCCGGCCCGGTGACGGCCGCCTTGTCCCGCCTCCCCCACGAGCCGGAGGGTCGAGCCCGCCTCGGCGGTCAAGCGGGCTGGTAGCGGAGGTTGCGGCAGGCGAGGATGCGCTCCACCACGCGGCCGACTTCGAGGTTCGGGGTGGAGGCGCCGGCAGTGAGACCTATTCTCAACGGCCCGGCGGGCAGCCACTCCCTGGTCTCGACGACCTGCCCGGTCCCCGTGCGGTGCCGGATCCGCCCCGGGCCGAGGATCTCGTCCGCGCCGGCGATGTGGTAGGCCGGCACGACGCGTGCCGCGATCTTCGCGAGGTGCGTCGTGTTCGAGGAGTCGTAGCCGCCGATGACCACCGCGAGGTCCAGCGGCTCCTCGAGCAGGCGGAGGAGAGCGTCCTGCCGCTCCTGCGTCGCGGGGCAGATCGTGTCGAACGCCACGAGGTGTTCTGCGACCGCCTCGGCGCCGTAACGTCCGGATACCGCTTCGCGGACCATCTCCTGCACACGCAGCGACTCGCTGGCCAGCATCGTCGTCTGGTTCGCCATGCCCACGCGGACCAGGTCGCGGTCCGGGTCGAAGCCCGCGGACATCGCCCCCGCGAAACGGGCGAGGAACGCCGCGCGGTCACCCCCGCCGCGGATGTACTCGCACACGACCCGGGCCTCCGCCTCGTTCAGGATCACGAGGTAGCGACCGCCCGGGTGCAGGAGGGCGCGGGAGGCGGTGGCCCGGGTCTCCTCGTGGCGCACCTTGCCATGGATCAGAGCCGTAAAGCCTTGACGGGCATAGCGTTCCACGTTCTTCCAGACGGTCAGCACGGAGCCGCAGGTCGTGTCCACGAGGATGGGCCCGGCGGCCTTCAGCCTCTCGAGCTCCTCCGCCGCCACCCCGAAGGCCGGGATGATGACGACGTCCGCCTCCCCCAGGTCCGGCACTTCCGCGATGGGGTCGGAGACCGTCCGGATACCCATCTCCGTGAGCCGCCGGTTCACGGCGGGGTTGTGGATGATCTGGCCCATGAGGAGGATGCGGCGGTCGGGGTGGACGCGGCGAGTCTCGTAGGCGTAGTCCACGGCGCGGTCCACGCCGTAGCAGAAGCCGAACTCCTTCGCGAGGCGGAAGGTCAGGTCCCCCACCGACAGCGTGTGCCCCTCCGCCCGCAGGCGGCGGACGATCTCGCTGTCGAATTCGCGCTCCACATCCTTGTGCACCTCCGCGCGGAACCCGAAGCCGGTGCGGAAGTAGCGCTTCTCCTCGGCCATGGGCCCCGAGGGTAGCGCGGGGCAGACGTTTTCCTCCGGAGGATTTCCTCAGAGACCGTCGTTCGGAGACCGTCGTTCGCCGGAGACCGCCGTTCGCCGGAGGACTTCCTCAGAGACCGTCGTTCGCGCCGGAGGATTTCCTCAGAGACCGTCGTTCGGAGACCGCCGTTCGCCGGAGGATTTCCTCAGAGACCGTCGTTCGGGGCGGGATGCTCTGGCCGTGCGGAGGAACGGAGTGCTGCTCCTGCTCGTCGCCGCGGCGTGCGCCGCGCCCGCCCCGCGGGACCCCGGCGACCCGTTCGCCGTGGACGGCGCGGAAGCCGCCCTCCGCCCCTCCTCGGAGGAAGACCGGGCCGCGCTGCGAGCCTTCGCCGCGGACCTCTCCCGCCTCTACGGCTACCGGCCGGACGGGAGCCTCCGGGACCTCAAGTACCTGCGGGACGTCTACGAGCGCCCTGCTCTCCGGGCGCGCCTCCTCGCGCCCGAGACCACCGCCCTGTCGCCGGCGATCCTCGCCCTGGGCGGCGGCTTCCGGCCGGAGGACGGCGAGGCCCTGGCGGCGGCACCCGCGGGGCCCGCCGGGGCCACGCTCCGCGCCCCCCCGGTGTCCGGGTTCCTCTCCGCCCTCCGGGCCGAGGGCCGCCTCCACCCGGAGGCCCTCCGCGACCTCCTGCGCGCCTCCCCGGAGGACCTCGAAGCCCTGGCCGGACTCGCCTCCGCGCCCGACGGAGTGGCGCGCGTCCGGGCCGAGGCAGCCACCATCCGGTGGCGGCTCCGGCCCTCCGACGCCGCCGACCTGCTCGCCCCCGAACGGCCCGTCCTGACCCCCGACGACGAGACGTTCCTCGCCCCCCTCCTCGCGGGCCTCGGCGTGGAGTACCGGCCGCGCTGGCGCCCGGAACTCGCCTTCCTCGCGGCGAACCGGCAGGAGGCGGAGGCCTTCGCCCTCCTGGCCCGGGATCTCTCCGTGCCCCTGTCCGGCCCCTCGGCCATCCTCGCGCTGGCCCGCCTGTGCCGCGACGAGACCCCGCCCGGGGGCGAGGCCCGGGAGCGGGCCGCGGCCCTGGCTCGCCGGCTGACGTGGCCCGACGCGGGCGACCTGAGGCACCTCGTCCGCCTCGCCGCGGAGCCCCGTGCCCCGGAGGTCGTCGCGGACCTCGAGCGCCGGTACGCCTACCGCTTCCGGGCGGAGGATTCCGCCGACCTGCTCGACCTCGCCATGGCCGCTCTGCCGACGCCCGCGCTCCCCCCCTTCATCCTCGAGGACCGGACCGCCCTCGTGCGGCCCGCCCTCCTGCGGTCTTCCCGCCCCGCGGAGGCCTTCGTCGACCCCGGCGACCTGCGGTTCCTCGAGGCGGTGTCCCCCCTCCGCCCGGACCTCGCGGCCGGGAGCCGGGCGGCACTGGAGCGCGCGATCCGCGAGGCGCTCCGGGGCCGGCCGGTGCGGTACCGCGAGGGCGCCCCCTACACCGAGACGGCGGAGGATCTCTCCGGCCTGAACCGGGCGGACCTCCTCAAGGCGATCCTCGTTCTCGAGGAGCTCGACCGCCCGGAGACGACGACCCGGCTCCTCGGCCTCATCGCGCGGGATCGGGCGGATCCCCTGACGGAGCACGGCGGCTGGGTCCTGCTGACGCCCGAAGGGCGGCTGCGGTTCGAGGCCTTCGAGGGCGCCGGCGCCGGGGCCGGAGACGGCCGCCTCGATCTCCCCGCCGCACCCGCCGCCGTGGTCGAGTTCCACTGCCACGCCACCGACGAGGACGATACGGAGTTCGCCGGGCCGTCCGCCGGAGGGCCCGGGACGGACCTCTTCCGCGCGACCCTCCGGCGGACGGACGGACTCGTTCTGACCGCCCTCCCCGGAGAGCGGTTCGATGCGGACTTCTACACCTCGGACCGGATAGTGCTTGACCTGGGGGTCCGGGGTGGCCCCGCCGGACGATGACCGGGAGCCGTTCCTTGCCGGATCTTCATTGACTCCCGCCGGCGGGACGGTTGAATGGGGCCATCGGGCAGACTTTTTTCATGGGACCGTTGGAGGGAACCACCATGTGCAAGTGCTTTGCCATCGGCCTCACGGCCCTGATCCTGGCGATCGGGGCGCAGAGCGTGATGGCCCAGGACAGCGGGCAGACGGCGTCGGACCGCCTGCTCGACATCCTCAAGGACCGGCAGATCATCTCCGAGGACGAGTACGCGGAGCTCCGCGGGCTCGCCTCGAAGATGGAGGAAGAGAACGCGGACCTCGGCCGGCGGCTCACCGAGCTCGACCGGTCGGTCTCGGACTACCTCGCCAAGGAGGGCGACGACGTCCGGGGCAACATGACCTACAACAAGGGCAAGGGTTTCCGCTTCTTCACCCACGACGGGAACTTCGAGCTGAACCTCGGCGGGTTCTTCCTGTTCACGTACACCGGCTGGGACATGGACCACCGCGACTACAACGAGCGCTACTACCTGGGCGCCGGCGGCAAGGGTCCCTCCTCCGATGACGAGTACCTGTACCCGCGGATGGACGAGTCCAAGTTCCGCTGGAACGACGACACGAACAACTTCGACGTCCAGGAGCTCCGCGTCCACTTCGGCGGGCACGCGTTCTGGTCCACGCTGAAGTACTTCGTCGAACTCGAGCTCGACGCCGACTCCGGGCCCGGCTCCGCGACCTACTCGCCGAACGATGTCATCCCCTATCCGCAGGACGCCCTGTACTCCTACACCGGCGAACGCTCCTCCGGCTCGGTGGACCTGCTGGATGCGTGGGTCGACTACGACTGGTGCGGCTACACGAACTTCCGCATCGGCCAGATGCGCGTCCCGACGGGCCGCCAGTTCCTGGTGCACGAGAGCGACCTGGCCTTCCCGCAGCGCCACATCGTCTCCGACCTGTTCCACTTCCGGCGTGACGTGGGCGTCATGGCCCACGACATGAACGAGTTCAAGGCCGGCGACCAGACGATGGCCTACGACTACATGGTCGGCGTGTTCAACGGCGAGGGCGAGGAGTCCTCGTACAACGACAACAACCGCCTCGCCTACTCGATGCGGTTCAGCCTGTACCCGATGGGCTACGTCGATTACGTCGAGTCCGACTTCGCCTGCTCCGACTTCAAATTCGGCGTCGGCGGCTGGTATGGCCACCACAAGGCCGACTACTATCAGCCTCAGGTGTTCAGCGAGCGCATCACGAACAGCATGTACTCGTACGGCATCGACGGCGTCATGGTGTTCAAGGGCTTCTACCTGACGGGCGAGTGGATGAAGCGGCACATCGACACCGAGCGGCAGCGCGTGTCTCCGGACGGCCACATGGTGTCCCGCAACCACGGCTGGTATGCCCAGGCCGGGTACATGATCCCCGAGTACAACCTCGAGGTTCTCGGCCGCTATGGCCAGGCCCGTCTCGTCGATGCGCCCTATGACCTCTACAACCTCAACACCTCCTACTTCATCAACGAGATCGTCGAGTACGCCGTCGGCCTCGCCTACTACTTCGACGGCCACGACTTCAAGGTCACCCTGGATCTCGGCCGCATGAACGTGGACTTCCGGGGCGACGACGACGAGCAGAACGAGTACCTCCGGCTCGGCTTCTGGCTGAACTGGTAACGACGAAAGACCTCCGGCCTCTCGCGCCGGCAGGACTGGATCTCGGGGCCCGGCGGCCTGACCGTCGGGCCCCTGTCGTTTCGGGGGGGGCAACATGGCGGACGTCGACCTGCATGCCGCGGTCCGGCGGGTTCTCGTGAAGAACTGGCTGGACATGGGCAAGGTGAAGATCCAGATCGCCGGCGGGACCATCATCCTCCGTGGCACGGTCACGAAGGGCCGGGAGGGCGACACCCCGGTGGACGGGCTCTTCATCGAGGAGCTGGAGACCCAGATCCGCGGCGTGAAGGGCGTCAAGTTCGTTCGCTGGATGATCGAGGGCTGGAAGTACGACCGCGGGAAGTGGGTCGGGGGGGACGAGTAGACTCCCCGGCCGCGGCGGTCAGCGCCCCCCGGGCGCCGCGGGATCCTCCACCACCGGCTTCCGGCGCTCCCACTCCGCCGCCGGCGCGGTCCAGAACGGACGGGCCGCCTCCGCGCCGGCCGCGGCGGTCAGCGCCCCCCGGGCGCCGCGGGATCCTCCACCACCGGCTTCCGGCGCTCCCACTCCGCCGCCGGCGCGGTCCAGAACGGACGGGCCGCCTCCGCGCCGGCCGCGGCGGTCAGCGCCCCCCGGGCGCCGCGGGCTCCTCCACCACCGGCTTCCGGCGCTCCCACTCCGCCGCCAGCGCGGTCCAGAACGGACGGGCCGCGTCGGCGCCGTCCGCGGCGTCCAGCGCCCGCGCCAGCGATCCGGCCACCTCGGCGGGCGCCTCGCCGAACTCGCGCGCCCGTGCCAGGAGCGCCCCCGCCGCAGCAGGATCGGCGACGAAGGATTCCGCAGCGGCGGCGTACAGCGCCTCGCGCCGCGCCACCGGGTCGTCCCCGACCCGAGCGAGGGCCCCCTCCACCTCCCCGGCGTGGAACAGGATCCGGGCCCGCAGTGCCGGGGCGGAGACGCCGCGCTCCTCGAGCAGCCGCCACGCCTCCTCGATGCTGCCCCGCTCGAAGGCCACGGTCGCCGCGGCCTCGGCTTCCTCCCGCCGGCCCGTCTCGATCGCCTCGATCAGCCCCTCCGGCAACCCGTCGAGTCCCTCGGTGAGCCGGGCCGCCAGGCCATACGCCCCGGCCTCCGCCGCCTCGCGCGCCCGGGTCAGCCGCGTCGCGCGGTCCGCCTGCTCCCTCTCCGCCGCGATCCGCCGGAAGAGGTCCTCGGCGTCCGCCGAGCCCTCGCGCCGGGCCACGGCGGCGGCCTCCAGGGCGGCATCGAAGAACCCTCGCGCCAGGTGCTCCTTCGCCCGCGCGAGGCGGGCCTCGGCGCGCGCCCGCCGAGCCTTCTCCGCGGCTTCGGGAGTGCCGAGGTGCTTCGCGAGAGCCGTCAGGAGGGCCGCCGAGGCCGCCCGCCCCTCGGCATCGGGGGTGGGGAGCGCGCCGGCCATGGCCGACAGGGCCCGATCGATCGCCGCGCGGTCCAGCGCCGCCTCCAGCGCGTCGGCCGCCCGCGCCGCGGGCTCTCCGCCGCCCTCCACGGCGAGGGTCCGGTAGAGCGCGGCCGCCGCCCGCGACGGCCCGGCTTCCGCGAGGGAGCGGGCGCGGGCGGCGCGGTCCGCCCGGTCCAACTCGGGCCAGAGGTCCACGAGGTCGAGGGCCTCGGCCGCCGCGAGCGCCGACCGCACGGCCCCCTTCGCCGCGGGCAGGTCGCCCGCGCGGAGGGCCGCCGCGGCCGCGTTCAACGCCTGCGCCCGCGCGAGATCGCGCGTGGCCTGCGCCGTGGCG
>JADHED010000810.1_pt1 | contig 31663 bp, 13 predicted proteins | sample 8952041 | NCBI WGS metagenome assembly JADHED01 (sample SAMN16124423, study PRJNA663239) | bioreactor sludge metagenome | isolation source: sludge (control) | place: India:Bengaluru | collected 2018-09-08
ACCCGCAGGCGTCCCGCGGCCCCGTCGCTCTCGGCCCGGAAGATGACCGCGGCGCCCGGCGCGGGCGGCAGCGCGGCCGCGACCTCCGCCGCGCCGTCCTCGCCGGCCGTCCCGGTCCAGAGCGGGGCCGGCGAGAGCCCGGGGACGACCAGCCGCGCGGACAGCCGCGCCCCCGCCGCGGGCGAGCCGTCGGCGCGCGTCGCGGCGAGCCGGCCCGCCAGCCGCGCGTCGGCCGCGCCGTCGAAGCCGAGGACCAGCCGCAGCGCGCCGTCCCCGGACAGCGCGTCCGCGAGCGCGTCCGCGAGCGAGCGACCGTCGCCGAAGAGCTCGCGCGGGGGGCGCGGGCCCTGCGCGGCGAAGCCCCCGTGGCGGGTCCTCCGGACGACGTCCCGGTGCTGCTGGTCGAGTCGCCGGTCGGCCTCGTCGTCCGCCGCGGGCGCGGCGGCGCGCTCCTGGTGGACGATCTGCCCGCCGCAGTAGACGAGGGTCTCGAGCACCGGCGCGTCGGCGCCGCGGCGCTCGCTCTGGACGTGGAACACCGTCCCGTCGAACGGCACGTCGGTGTTGTATCCGTGCGCCACGCGCGCCCCCTCGCGCCGCGGGCGGCCCTCGCGGGCGGCCGCGGCTCCCCGCGAATGTCGCTCCGGCGGGGGGACCGGGTCAAACCCCTACCTTTTTCGTTGCCCCCCGGGGGGGTGCGCCCGATAATTCCGCGCCGACCGGATCCGTCCCCCGGGCGGCAGAACCTGCGGAGGCTGACATGGCGCGAATCCCGGTCGAGGAAGCCCTCGACACCTACGGCATCTCCTTCTGGGGCGCGGGGTACTTCTCCATCTCCCCGGAGGGAGAACTCACCGTCCGCCCCACGCGCGACCCGCGGCGCGAGCTGTCGCTGCCCAGGCTCGTGGACCAGATGCGCCAGCAGGGGCTCGAGACCCCCCTGCTGTTCCGCTTCCCGCAGATCATCGCCAACCGCGTCGAGGAGCTCACGGGCTCGTTCCGCGCGGCGATGAGCGAGTTCGGCTACGACGGGGCCGAGTACCGGCCCGCGTTCCCGATGAAGGTCAACCAGCAGCGCGAGGTCATCGACGCGCTGATCGAGGCCGGCCGGCCGTACCACATGGGCCTCGAGGCCGGCTCGCGCGCCGAGCTGATGGCCGCGCTCGCGCTCGACCTCGCGCCGGACGCGCTGACCGTCATCAACGGCTACAAGGACCTCGAGACGATCCGCCTCGCGATCCTCGGCGCCCGCGCCGGGCGCCGGGTCGTGTGCGTCCTCGAGAAGGGCTTCGAGCTCGACCTGATCCTGCGCGCCTTCGCCGAGGCCGGCGAGGGGCCGCTGCCCGAGATCGGCTTCCGCGTGCGCCTGTTCGCGAAGGGCGCCGGCAAGTGGTGGAAGTCGTCGGGCCTGACCGCGAAGTTCGGGCTGACCACGACGGGCCTGCTCGAGGCGGTGCGCCGCCTCGCGGACGCCGGCCACCTCGACCGCGCGTCGATGGTGCACTTCCACATCGGCTCGCAGATCCCCGAGATCCGCCGCTTCAAGGCGGCGTTCCGCGAGGCCGCGCGGATCTACGCCAAGCTGCGCCGCCTCGGCGTGCCGGTGACGATCCTCGACGTCGGCGGCGGGCTGGGCATCGACTACGACGGCTCCAAGACGGCGAGCGACGCGTCGATGAACTACTCGACGGCGGAGTACGCGAACGACGTCGTGTACACCGTCAAGGAGGTCTGCACCGAGGAGAAGGTCCCGCTGCCGACGCTGGTCTCCGAGTCGGGCCGCGCCCTCGTGGCCTACCACTCGCTGCTCGTCGCGAACGTGCTCGGGCGGATCGCCGCCGACCACCCGCCGGAGCGCCTGACGGCCGAGCCCGGCGAGCCGCGGGTCGTCTCCGAGATGAAGGCGATGGCGCGCGACATCTCGGCCAAGACCTACCTCGAGTACTACCACGACGCGACGGAGCTGCGCGAAGAGATGTCGACGCTGTTCAACATCGGCATGATCTCGCTCGCGGACCGCGCCCTCGCCGAGGGGCTGTACTGGGACATCTCGCGCAAGGCTCTGTCCTTCGGCCGCCGCGAGAAGATCCCGCTCGAGGAGTTCGAGGACCTCGAGCGCGCGCTGCACGAGAAGTACGTCGTCAACTTCTCGGTCTTCCAGAGCACGCCGGACCACTGGGCGCTCGAGCAGCTGTTCCCCGTCTGCCCGATCTCCCGTCTGCGCGACGAGCCCACGCGGCCCGCGACCCTGGTGGACATCACCTGCGACTCCGACGGCGAGATGGACCACTTCGTGGACATCAAGGACGTCAAGGAGACGCTGCCGCTGCACAACATCGACCCGCACGGCGAGAAGGCGTACGACCTCGGCATCATGCTGCTCGGCGCCTACCAGGACGTGATGGGGGACATGCACAACCTGTTCGGGATGCCGGACGAGGTCATCGTCTCGGTGGACGAGGCCGGCCTGCCGAAGATCGAGAAGGTCGTGCGCGGCGACACCGTCGCGGACGTGCTGCGCATCTTCGGCTACCCGCAGGAGGAGATGATCGGCCGCATGCGGGGGGCGCTCGCGCGCCGCGTCGCGGCCGGCGAACTCCAGGAGACGCAGGCCGAGCGCCTGCTCGAGAGCTACAGCGCGCTCTTCACGCGCGGGACCTACCTCTCGCGCATCGGCTGACCTTCCCGTCGTGGCGTTCGCGCCTCGACCCGCCTGACGTTCTGTAGGGGCGGCCCTCGGGCCGCCCTACGCATCGAAACGCACCAGCACGTTCAGGCGGGTCCGACCCGCATCGGAGGGCGGCCCGAGGGCCGCCCCTACCCTGCGTTCCTGGTCCGTCGATCGTCAGGGACGGGAGGCGGTAACGCCCGACTCGCGCACGTGCCCCAGCCGGCTCACGGCGTGCTGGAGCTTCCTGCGGAACAGCTTCAGGTCGCACGCGTCGAGCGCCGCGACGGCCTCGTCGAGGATCGCGCCGATCTCGTCGAGACCCAGCGCGCGCACCTCGGCGCGCACCTCGGCGAGCGTCGCGGAGAGCCGCGACAGTTCGCCGGCGGTGAGGTTGTTCAGGACCTCGATCAGTGCCTTGATGGTCATCGTCCGACCGCTCGAAAGCGTGGATTTTAGACGGGCCGCGGCCCGCGTCAACCCGCCGCCCCGGGTGCTATCCTCTGGCCCCGATGAGCCCCGCGAAGAAGACCACGAAATCGTCGGTGGACGCGCAGCCGACGCTGTTCGGCGACGGCGACGGCGACGACGTCTCACGTACCGCGTCCGCGACGGCGGTGGCGAACGCCGAGCCCGCACCCGATCCGGACCCCGCACCCGCCCCCGAACCGGACCCCGAGCCCGAACCCGCGCCCGCGAAGGGCGGCGGCGGCAAGCGCGCGAAGGCGCGCCGCACGCTCGACGCGAACGAGATGGCGGCGCAGCAGCGCGAGATCTCGATCTCCGAGTTCTTCACCAAGAACCGCCACCTGCTCGGCTTCGACAACCCGCGCAAGGCGCTGCTCACGACGGTCAAGGAGGCCGTGGACAACTCGCTCGACGCCTGCGAGGAGTCCGGCCTCCTGCCCGAGATCACGGTCACCATCGAGGAACTCGCCGAGGACCGCTTCCTCGTGCGCGTCCGCGACAACGGCCCGGGCATCGTCAAGGAGCAGATCCCGAAGGTCTTCGGCAAGCTGCTCTACGGCTCGAAGTTCCACCGCTACCGCCAGTCCCGCGGCCAGCAGGGCATCGGCATCTCGGCCGCCGGCATGTACGGCCTGCTCACGACCGGGCGCCCGGTGTCGATCGTCTCGCGCACCGGCCCGAAGAAGCCGGCGCACCACTACGAGATCGCGATCGACACGCGCCGCAACCGCCCCGAGATCCTGAAGGACGAGGCGCTCGCCGTGGCGCCGTTCGAGCAGGGCACCGAGGTCGCGATCACGCTCGAGGCGCAGTTCCTGCGCGGCAAGCGCTCGGTGGACGAGTACCTCGAGCTGACCGCGCTCGCGAACCCGCACGTCACGCTGCACTACCGGCCGCCCAAGGGGGACCCGGCGTACTGGCCGCGGGTCACGAAGGACCTCCCGCCCGAGGCGCGGGAGATCAAGCCGCACCCGCACGGCGTCGAGCTGGGCACGCTGCTCAAGATCCTGCGCGACAGCCCGGCGAAGACGGTGACGCTGGCGCTCGCCGACAGCTTCTCGCGCGTGACCCCGAAGGTCGCCGACGACATCTGCGTCGCGGCGAAGGTGCCGAAGGGCGGCAACCCGCGCACGCTCGACACGCGCACGGTCGAGCGGCTCTACCGCGCGATCCCGTCGGTGAAGATCCTCGCGCCGCCGACCAACTGCCTCGTGCCGATCGGCGCGCCGCTGATCGAGGCGGCGCTGAAGGCGCGCATCCCGGCCGACTTCTACGCGTCGTTCAGCCGGCCGCCCGCGGTCTACCGCGGCAACCCGTTCCAGGTCGAGGTCGGCCTGGCCTACGGCGGCAAGCTGCCGGGCGACGAGCTGGTCGAGGTGACGCGCTTCGCGAACCGCGTCCCGCTGGTCTACCAGGCGGGCGCCTGCGCGATCACCAAGGCCGTCGTGCAGACGACCTGGAAGTCGTACGGCCTGCAGCAGTCGAAGAGCGCGGTGCCGAGCGGGCCGATGGTGCTGTTCGTGCACCTCGCGTCGGTCTGGGTGCCGTTCACGTCCGAGTCGAAGGAGGCGATCGCCTCCTACCCCGAGATCATCAAGGAGATCCGGCTCGCGCTGATGGAGGTCGGGCGGCAGCTCGGCCGCTTCCTCTCGCGCCGCCGCCGCGAGGCGGACGAGCTGAAGAAGAAGAGCTACATCACGAAGTACCTGCCGGAGATCGGCGTCGCGCTGCAGGACATCCTCGCGCTCAGCGACACGAAGCGCGACGACGCCGTCGTCAAGCTCAAGGACATCCTCGAGCGCTCGCGCAAGATCTGACGGCCGCTCTCACGCTCTCGTCTGCGCGGTTCAAAGCGCCGGGGTCAAAAGGTAGGGGCGGGCCTCACGCCCGCAGGGCGCGATGGTCCGCCCTCGCAGATGCAGGGGGGATGTCCCCATCTCCCCCCTGCAAGCGAGCCCCGCCGACCAGGGCCCTCGAAATTGCGAGACTCCGGCCTCCCGCCGCGTCGCGGGCGGCATGTCCGATCCGCTTCGAACAAGACAGGAACTCCCCGCGCCGCGAGCCGAGCCGATCTCTCGCAACGAGAGGACCCTTGAGCGGACGGCCTCGCTCCACGGGGTGGGTTGGGCACAAGGGTGTCCGTTTTGCGAGGCGCGCGGGACCGCGGGACCGCGGGACCGCTGGCTTGCGCGGTCACTTGCCGGACGATTTCGAGCGGCCCTCGAGGGCCTTCTCACGCGGCAGGCGCCCTCGCGCGGGGAGTCGCGTGGTTTCGGGGCGGCTCGTACGAGGTGGTTCACGCCGGCGGCCCACGCGTCTCGGAGGGCGCCAGGGTGCGTTCGCTGGTGTTCGGTCGAAACGTCCGGCAAGTGACCGTGGCGCGGGGGAGCACCGGGCACCGGGCACCGGGCGGACCATCGCGCGCCTGCGGCGCGCGAGGCACCGCCCCTACGCGTGGGCGAGCGCTTCTGCGGCGCGCGAGGTTCCGCCCCTACACGTGGGCTCCGCGCGCGGTCATTTGGTGGGGGTGTAGACGAGCTTGCCGTCCTTCCCCACGTACCCCCACTTGCGCGCCAGCTTCACCCGCGCCAGACCGTTCGCGAACGGCTCCGCGAAGTCGAACTGCGGGGCGATGACGAAGGCGCCCTTCTCGTCGATGAAGCCCCACCTGTCCTCGGCGCCCTCGACCGCCGCGAGCCCCTCCGCGAAGTCGGTCGCCGATGCGAACTGCGGCTTCACCACGAACTGCCCCTTGCGGTCCACGTACCCCCACTTCTTCGCGGAGCGCACGCGCGCGAGCCCCTTCACGAACGGGCCCGCGTCCTGGAACTGGGGGTTGACGGCGTACCGGCCATCCTTGTCGACGTAGCCCCAGCTGTCCCCGACGCGCACCGGCGCCAGCCCGTCCGCGAAGTCGCCGGCGCGGTCGAACTGCGGGTTGATGACGAGCCGCCCGCCGGTGTCGGCGTAGCCCCAGGCGTCGCCGAAGCGGACGCGCGCGCGCCCGTCGACGAACCGGCCGGCCTCGTCGAACTGGGGCGCGATCGCGAACTCCCCGTTCTTCTTGACGAAGCCCCACTTGTCGCCGACGCGCACGGGCGCGACCCCGTCCTCGAAGTCGCCGGCGCGCTGGAACTGCGGGTTGATCGCCAGCTTGCCGTCCTTGCGGACGAAGCCCCAGAGGTCCCCCATCTCGACCGCGGCGAGGCCGTCGCGGAACGGGCCCGCCTCCTCGAACTGCGGGTTGATGACGATCTTCCCGGACTTGTCCACGAAGCCGACGCGGTCCCCCAGCTCGAACCAGGCGATCCCCTCCGCGAAGTCGCCCGCCTCGTCGAACTGGGGGTTGATCACGTATTTCCCGTCCTCGTCCACGAAGCCGACCTTGTCGTCCAGCTCGACCCGCGCCAGCCCCTCGGAGAAGCGGCCCACCTCGTCGAACTGCGGGTTGACGACCACCTTGCCGTCGCGGTCCGCGAAGCCCACGCGGTCGCCCACGACGATCGGGAAGCGCTCCGGGCCGCCCGCGCACGCGGCGGAGACGGCGAGGGCGAAGACGGCGAGGACGGCGAACAGGACGCGGCGTCGCATGGCTTCCTCCGAGGGTCAGGAGCGGCCCCAGCCCGCCGCCACGAGCGAGCGGATGATCTCGCGCCCGCGGTGGCCGTGGATCGGGTGGGTCTCGAGCGACCGGGCCTCCGCGAGGTCGAGCGCCACGCGATGGGGGGTGCGGCCGGAACGCGCGGCCTCGTCGAGGACGGCGAGCGCGAGATTGTAGATGCTGTTGTCCCACTCCGTCCCGAGGTGCCGCTCGAACGCCGCGTCGCCGTCCACGAAGCCCGCCTGCTCGTCCGCGCAGTTCACGATCCCCATCCGGTTCACCAGGAAGTCCGGCAGGTAGGTGACGTCGCGGGCCTGGAGCGGCACGTCGTCGCGGGCGGGGTCCTCGAGCTGGTTGTTCGCGGCGCCGCAGACGATCGGCGCCGCGAGGTCCGGGATCGTCGCCGGGCCGAGCACGCCGCCGGTCGCGCAGGGCGCGACGATGTCCGCCGGGACCGCCAGGATCGAGTGGTCGTCGCGCCCGACGACCCGCAGGTCCAGCGCGACGTCGGGGTACGCCGCGCGCAGCTCCTCGAGGCGCCGCGGGTCGATGTCGGTCCCGACGACCCGGCCGACGCGCCGGTCGCGCAGGAAGCCCACCATGGGGGCGCCGACGTTGCCGAGCCCCATGATCGCGACGGTCTTCCCCTCGAGGTCGCCCATGCCCCGGTGGCGCAGCGCGGCCTCCATCCCGCGCACCACGCCGAGCGCGGTCGGGACGGACGGGTTGCCCGAACCGCCGAGCGCCGGCGGGATGCAGGTCGTGAACCGCGTGCGCGAGAAGATCGCCGCCATGTCGTCCACGTTCGTGCCGACGTCCTCGGCGGTGACGTAGCAGCCGCGCAGGCTGCTCATGAACGCGCCGTACTCCTCGTAGATCCGCCGCCGGACGTCCGCCGCGGCGGCGCCCGGCGTCGCGCCCGGCGTCGCGCCCGGCGCGTCGAGCCCCGTGCCGCGCGCCATCACGCCCTTGCCGCCCCCCCACCACAGGCCGGCCAGCGCGTTCTTGAGCGTCATGCCGCGCGCGAGCCGCAGCCCGTCGCGCAGGAAGTCCTCGACCGTCGCGTAGGTCCAGAAGCGCACGCCGCCCGCGGCCTGCCCGCGGCACGTCCGGTGCACGGCCGCCGACTGCAGCACGCCCGTCCCCGGCGCGACCTGCACGAAGACCCCCTCGTGGCGGTCGAAGTCGCGCGCGTCCCCCTCGAAGAAGCGGGCCAGCGGCGCGACGAACGGGTGCGAGGCGCGGACGGCGCCCGCGGCGTCGTCCCAGGTCAGGCAGAAGCGCGAGATCCCCTCGCGGCGGAGGGCGTCGCAGAACGCCGCCGGCGAGAGCGCGAGCAGGTCGGGCATCGGGGAGAGGTCTCCGGCGCGGCGGCGGGGGGCCGCGGGACCCCAAGACTCCCGCCGCGGGGCCGCGGTTGCAAGCGGCGGGAGGAAGACCCACCAGGACCGATTTTTCTTTTTCCTGCCATTACCGCGTTTAACCCGTCGTAACCGGCGTTTGCCGGTATAGATGACGGCAGGGGTCGGGAATTGGGCGGGGTGCGCGGGGATCCCGGGGGATCGCGCGCGCCCGGGGGTCAGAGGGAGACGGAAAGGTGCGTTGCCGCCGCGCGTCGTCGGGCTCGTCGTACGTCTTCGTGTCGCTGCTCCTCCTCCTCTCCGCGCTGCCTGCACTGGCCTTCAGGGAACGCCCGCGGACGCTGCCCTTCGACCAGCTCGTCCGCCACCCGGCGACGGCCTCGCTGGCGACGGAGGGGCGCCCGTCCGACGCGCTGCCCGCCGCCGCGCGCGCGGGGTTCGACGCGTTCCGGGCCGCGGAGGGCCAGGAGTGGAGCGCGTGGTTCGACGTCCGCTCCGGGCTGCCGACGCTCGTAGAGGGGCGCGGGCTCCCCTTCGCGCCGGCCGGCGACGCCGCCGGCCGCGGCCTCGACGTGGCGTGGCTCGAGGGCCGGGCGCGCGCGCTGTTCGACGCGCACCCGCAGCTGCTCGGGCGCTGGGGCGCGCAGCTGCAGCTCGACCCGGAGGCGTCCGGCCGCCTCTCCGACCACTCCTGGCAGATCGCGTTCCGCCAGGTCGTGGACGGCGTGCCGGTCGAGGGCGCGCGCTACGAGTTCCACGTCTCCCACGGGAACCTCGTCGCGTTCGGCGCGTCCGCCTGGGGCCCCGTGCGGCGCGGGGTGACGCCCGCGCTCGGCGCGGCCGCGGCGCGCGCGGCCCTCGAGGCCTACCTCGGCCTCGGGCCCGGCGAGGCGTCGGACCTCGTGCCGCCGCGCCTGCTGCTGCTCCCGGTCGACCCGCGCGGGAGCGCGGCCGCCTGGGACGGCGCGATCGGCGGCGGCCTCGCCCACGCGCTCGCGTGGCGTTTCGCGTTCGGGATGCCGGGCGAGCCGGCGACCTGGACCGCCGACGTGTCCGCCGACGACGGCGCGGTGCTCGCGTTCTGGGACGACACCAAGTACGACCGGATCAAGGGCGGCGTCTTCCCCGTCAGCAACGACGGCCACTGCCCCACCGGCTGCGAGCAGCTCGACTGGCCGATGCCCTTCGCCGACTACACCGTGGACGGCGGCCCCGTGCAGTACAGCGGCGACCACGGCCTGTACGCCTGCGAGACCGCGGGCGCGACGATCCGCAGCACGTTCGTCGGCCCGTACATCCGCGTGCAGGACAACTGCGGCGCGGTCAACCAGACGACGACCTGCGACGAGCCGCTCGACTTCAAGTCCGGGCCCGGCACCGACTGCGCGGTCCCGCCCGGCTCCTCGGCCGGCAACACGCACTCCGCGCGGTCGTCCTTCTACCACCTCAACCGCTCGATGGAGAAGGGGCGCGCCTGGCTGCCCGACAACGCCTGGCTCAAGTCCCAGGTCACCGACAACGTCAACATCAACTCGACCTGCAACGCGTACTGGAACGGCTCGGTCAACTTCTACCGCTCGGGCGGCGGCTGCCGGAACACCGGCGAGATCGCCGGCGTCTTCGTCCACGAGTGGGGCCACGGCATCGACCAGAACGACGGCGGCGGCTACGACAACCCGTCCGAGGCCTACGCCGACGTCGTCGCCTTCTTCGAGACGCGCGAGTCCTGCATCGGCCGCGGCTTCTACATGTCCCAGAACTGCGGCGGCTACGGCAACGCCTGCCTCAACTGCTCCGGCATCCGCGACCAGGACTGGGACCAGCGCGCGAACCACACCCCCTCGACCCCCGCCGGCTTCATCAGCACCTGCGGCGGCGGCAGCGGCGCCTGCGGCAAGGAGACCCACTGCGAGGGCTACCTCGCCGGCGAGACCGTGTGGGACCTCGCGGTCCGCGACCTGCCGGCGTCGGGCATGGACGCCGTCTCGGCCTGGCAGCACGCCGAGCAGCTGTTCTACCTGTCGCGCAAGGGCTCGGGCGGCAACATCTACAACTGCTCGATCCCGAACTCGGACGGCTGCGGGGCCGCCAACTGGTTCCACAAGTTCCGCGTGGCCGACGACGACGACGGCAACCTGGCCAACGGCACGCCGCACGCCGCCGCCATCTTCGCCGCCTTCAACCGCCACAAGATCGCCTGCGGCAACGCCTCCGACGCCTCCAACCAGAACAGCTCGACCTGCCCCGCGCTGACGAAGCCGATCGTGGACGTCGCCTCGGGGACGAACTCGGCCACGCTCTCCTGGACCGCGGTGCCGGGCGCCGCGTCGTACACGATCCTGCGCAACGACATCGGCTGCGACCGCGCGCAGATCATCGTCGACAAGGTCCCCGCCCCCGCCCAGAGCTACCAGGACACCGAGATCGCGAACGGCTTCCCGGTCTACTACCGCGTGCAGGCCGCGGGGCCGAACCCCTCGTGCTTCAGCGCCGTCTCGGACTGCGTCACCAGCACGGCCCAGCCGTTCGCCGGCACGGTCCGGTTCGACGCGCGCACCTACGCCTGCGCCGCGACGATCGGCGTGCAGGTCACCGACGGCAACGTCGGCGCCCCCAGCGTGACGGTCGAGCTGACGTCGGCCAGCGAGTCCACCCCCGAGGTCCTGACGCTGAACGCGATCGCGCCGGGCGCCTCCAAGTACATTGGAAGTTTCCTCGCGACCTCCGGCCCGCCGGTCCACGGCGACGGCCGGCTGTCGATCAAGAATGGCGACGCGCTCCACGCGCGCTACGTGGACGCGGACGACGGCGCGGGCGGGCTCAACGTCCCGCGCACGGACACCAGCGCCGGCGACTGCGTGTTCCCGGTCATCTCGAACGTGCGGGACGCCGGCACCTCGGACCGCGCGACGACGATCCGCTGGTCCACCGACGAGGTCTCGGACAGCCGGATCCTCTGGGGCCCGACGATCCCGCCGGCCCAGCCCGCGAGCGGCGACCCGAAGACGGCGGACCACGCCGTCGGCCTCTCCGGGCTGACCTCCTGCACGACCTACTTCTACGAGGTCCGCTCGACGGACGCGGCCGGCAACGAGGCGCGCTCGGACAACGGCGGCGTGTACTGGCGCTTCGAGACGCTCGGCGACTTCGGCTCGGGCCTGCAGTCCTGCCACCAGGGCCGGGTGACGATCGACGCTCCGGTCTACTCCTGCGGGGCCAACGCCACGTTCCGGCTCGTGGACCAGGACCTGAACCTCTCGCCGTCCGCCGCCGACACCGCGGTCGTGCTCGTCACCAGCACCAGCGAGCCCGCCGGCGAGTGGGTCACGCTCGTCGAGACCGGCGCCAACACCTCGCGCTTCCAGGGCGGCATCCTCGTGGCGACCGGCGCCCCGGCGCCGGACGGCCGGGTGCAGGTCGCGCACGGCGACGTGCTGACGGTGTCCTACTTCGACGGCGACGACGGCTCCGGCCGGACGACCACCGCGTTCGCGACCGCGGCGCTCGACTGCGCCGGGCCCAAGGTCGGCGGGATCGCCGTCGGCGCGCTCACGCACGCCCGCGGCACCGTGCAGTACACGACGAGCGAGCCGGCGAACACGGTGATCGAGTACGGGCCGACGCCCGCGCTCGGCCGGACGCACACGGTCGCGGCCCTGACCACGTACCACGACGGCGTCATCAACCAGGGGCGGATCTGCGGCGACATGTACTTCCGCGTCCGCGCCACGGACGCGTACGGCAACAGCGCCGTCGCCGACGACAACGGGGCGCCGTTCCGCGTGCACACCTGGAACATCCCGGGCCTGTACTGGATGGACGACTTCGAGAATTCGTCCGGCTGGACCCTCGACGGCGAGTGGGGGGTCGCGGCGCCCGCCGGGCGCGGCGGCTCCTCCGGCCCGCCCGACCCGGTCGGCGCGTACAACAACGACCTCGCGCTCGGCGTAGACCTGGCCGGCACCGGCGCCTACCCCGGCGACTACGAGCCGAACGTGATGGCGCAGGTCGCGCGCACCCCCGTGCTGGACGCGACGGCCTGGCGGAACACGAAGCTCCTGTTCCAGCGCCGGCTGCAGGCGGCCACGGCCGACGAGCCGTCGATCCTGACCTACGGCAAGGGCGGCCAGAAGTACCTCTGGCGCACGAGCGGCGCGGCCGTCGTGGACCAGGACTGGACGCGGATCACCCACGACGTCGCCGACGCGTTCGACGGCCAGACCCAGGTCGCCCTCGAGTTCCGCCAGCACTCCGACGGGGCGAACCAGCGCGCCGGCTGGACGCTCGACGACGTGATCCTCAAGGACGGCGCGCTGCCGGACCTCGCGCCGTGCGGCCAGTGCCAGGCGCCCCCGGCGTTCGCGGGCGCCCGCGCGGCCGTCGACGACGACGCCTGCGGCGCCGGCGGCGTGACCGTGTCCTGGGACGCGGCGGTCGCGTGGGGCTCGGGCACGACCGGCACCTACGCCGTCTACCGCGGCACCGAGCCGGGCTTCCCCGCCGACGCCGCGCACCGCGTCGCGAGCGGCGTCGCCGCGCTGTCGTGGACCGACGCGGCGGCGCCGGCCGGCGCCCTCTCCTACCTCGTGCGGGCCGAGAACGACGAGACCTGCGCGGCCGGCCCGCAGAACCACGGCGTCACCGACGCCAACGCGGTCTACGTCCCGGTGGTCGAGACCACGACGCGGCCCGTCCCCTCCGAGGTGACCGGCCTCACCGTCGGCCTCGTCGCGCGCACGCACGTGCGGCTGCAGTGGACCGCCGCGGCGAACGCGACCGGCTTCGCCGCCTACCGCTCGCCGCAACCGAATCCCACCACGTTCGGCCTGCTCGGCCGCACGGCCGGGCTGGTCCACGACGACCTCGGCGCCGGCGCGAGTTCGGAAACGTATTTCTACCTCGTCCGCGGCACCAATCCCTGCGGCGTGGAGGGTCCCTGATCATGCTCGCTTCGTCAGCGCGTCACGCGCTCACCGCCGCGGCGCTCGCCGTCCTCGCGCTCGCGCCCGCGCTCGCCCTGCGGTCCCCCGACGCGACCCGTCGCTTCGAGGACCGGGTGACGTACGGCCCGCACCAGGGGCTCGCGGTGCAGGCCGCCGCGCCCGACACGCTCCCCGCCGGCGCGCGCGCCGGCTGGGACCAGTTCGTCGGCGAGCAGAACGGCCGCTCCTGGAGCGGCTGGTTCGACCGCCGCTCGGGCCTTCCCACGCTCGTGTTCGGCCAGGGGATCCCGTGGGTTGCGGGGCGCGGCAACACGCTCGGCACGGCGGCCACGGCCGAGCGGCTCGAGCAGCTCGCGCGCGCGTTCGTCGAGGCGCACCCGCTGCTGCTCGGCCGCTGGGGCGCGCAGCTCCAGTTCGACGCCGAGGCCTCCGGCGCGCTCGGCGGCGACGTCTGGCAGGTCGCGTTCCGCCAGGTCGTCAACGGCGTCCCGGTCGAGGGCGCGCGCCTGTCGTTCCAGGTCGCCCACGGCAACCTCGTGTCGTTCGGCGCCGAGAACTGGTCCGGCGTCCGCCGCGGCACCGAGGCGACCGTGCCGGTCGCCGAGGCGCGCGCCGCGCTCGAGGCGTACCTCGGGCCGGGCGTCGTGGACGCGCGGGACGTGCTCCCGCCGGCGCTGGTGCTGCTGCCGGCCGACCCGCGCGCCCGGAAGGAGCTGGCGTGGGACGGCGCCGTCGGCGAGGGCTACCGCCACGTGCTGGCCTGGCGCTTCGTCCTGGCCGTGCCGGGCGAGGCGCCGACGTGGGTCGGCGAGGTCTCGGCCGACGACGGCGCGATCGTCGCGCTCTACGACGACACCAGGTACGAGCGGATCAAGGGCGGGGTCTTCCCCGTCAGCAACGACGGCCTCTGCCCGACCGGCTGCGAGCAGCTGGACTGGCCGATGCCGTTCGCGGACTACAGCGTCAACGGCGGGCCGGTCCAGTACACCGGCGACCACGGCCTGTACACCTGCGAGAACACGGGCGACGCGATCGCCTCGACGCTGATCGGCCCGTACATCCGCGTGCAGGACAACTGCGGCGCGGTGAACGAGACGACGACCTGCGACGAGCCGCTCGACTTCAAGGCCGGCCCGGGCACCGACTGCGCGATCCCGGCCGGATCGTCGGCCGGCAACACGCACTCCGCCCGGTCGTCGTTCTACCACCTGAACCGCTCGATGGAGAAGGGCCGCGCCTGGCTGCCCGACAACGCCTGGCTCAAGTCCCAGGTCACCGACAACGTCAACATCAACTCGACCTGCAACGCGTACTGGAACGGCTCGGTCAACTTCTACCGCTCGGGCGGCGGCTGCCGGAACACCGGCGAGATCGCCGGCGTCTTCGTCCACGAGTGGGGCCACGGCATCGACCAGAACGACGGCGGCGGCTACGACAACCCGTCCGAGGCCTACGCCGACGTCGTCGCCTTCTTCGAGACGCGCGAGTCCTGCATCGGCCGCGGCTTCTACATGTCCCAGAACTGCGGCGGCTACGGCAACGCCTGCCTCAACTGCTCCGGCATCCGCGACCAGGACTGGGACCAGCGCGCGAACCACACCCCCTCGACCCCCGCCGGCTTCATCAGCACCTGCGGCGGCGGCAGCGGCGCCTGCGGCAAGGAGACCCACTGCGAGGGCTACCTCGCCGGCGAGACCGTGTGGGACCTCGCGGTCCGCGACCTGCCGGCGTCGGGCATGGACGCCGTCTCGGCCTGGCAGCACGCCGAGCAGCTGTTCTACCTGTCGCGCAAGGGCTCGGGCGGCAACATCTACAACTGCTCGATCCCGAACTCGGACGGCTGCGGGGCCGCCAACTGGTTCCACAAGTTCCGCGTGGCCGACGACGACGACGGCAACCTGGCCAACGGCACGCCGCACGCCGCCGCCATCTTCGCCGCCTTCAACCGCCACAAGATCGCCTGCGGCACCGTCTCCGACGCCTCGAACCAGAACAGCTCCGGCTGCCCCACCCTCGCCCGCCCCGAGCTCGGCGTGCAGGCCGGCAGCAACGCGAACACGCTGTCCTGGAACGCGGTGCCCGGCGCGCAGAGCTACAACATCCTGCGCAACGACATCGGCTGCGACCGCGCGCAGATCATCGTCGACCGGCCGGCCGCCCCGGCGACGAGCTACGTCGACGCGGACGTCGCGAACAACTTCACCGTGTACTACCGGATCCAGGCGGTCGGCCCGTCGGCGGCCTGCGTCAGCCCGGTCTCCGAGTGCGTCAGCTCGTCGGCGCAGCCGTTCGCGGGCGCGGTCCGGTTCGAGCGCGCGACCTACGGCTGCAGCACGGACGTCACCCTGCGCGTCACCGACGGCAACATCGCCGGGACGACGACGACGATCGAGGTCTGGTCCGACTTCGAGACCACGCCCGAGGTCCTGACGCTGAATCAGGCGGCCCCGGGCGCGGCGAAGTACATCGGCTCGATCGCGAGCACGTCCGCGCCGCCCGTGCACGGCGACGGGCTGCTCTCGATCCGCCACGGCGACGCGCTCCGCGCGCGCTACATCGACGCGGACGACGGCGTCGGCGGGACCAACGTCGAGCGGCTCGCGAACGCGCTCGGCGACTGCGTCTACCCGGTCGTCTCGAACGTGCGCGACGAGGCGGTCACGACGACCTCGGCGACGGTCCGCTGGGCGACGGACGAGGGCTCCGACACCGTCCTGGTGTGGGGCGCGACGAAGCCGCCGGCCAACACCAGCAACGGCGCCACGCTGACGACGGACCACGCGGTCCCGCTCTCGGGGCTGCAGCAGTGCACGGTCTACTGGTACGAGGTCCGCTCGACGGACCCGGCCGGCAACCTCGCGGTCGCGAACGACGGCGGCCGCTACTACCACTTCGAGACGCAGGGGCTGTTCAACGGCGTGATGCAGCCCTGCCACCAGGGCCGCCTGACGCTCGGCAAGCCGGTCCTCGCCTGCACCGACTCGGTCGTCGCGGAGCTCGTGGACCTCGACCTCAACCTGAACCCCGCCGCCGCCAACAGCGTGGTCGTCACGCTCTCGTCGAACACCGAGACCACGCCCGAGACGCTGACGCTGACCGAGACCGGCCCGAACACCTCGACGTTCCGCGGGACCGCCCAGGTCGCGCAGGGCGCGCCGGTGGCCGGCGACGGCATCGTCCAGATCGCGAACGGCGACACGTTCACCGCGACGTACCGCGACGGCGACGACGGCACCGGCAGCGCCCGCGTCGCCTACGCGACGTCCGTCAACGACTGCGCCGCCTCGGCGGTCGACTCGGTGACGGTCGTCGACATCGCCGACGACGGCGCGACGGTCCGCATCCTGTCGAAGGAGCGGACGACGGTCCGCGTGGACTGGGGCACCACCCCGTCGCTCGGCAACACCGCCGTGGACGACGCGTCCTCGACGTCGCACAACCTCCGCATCGGGCCGCTGCTCGAGTGCGGCCGCGTCCACTTCCGCGTCCACACGACGGACCCCTACGGCAACAGCAACGTCGTGGACAACGCCGGCCAGCCGTTCGCGTTCAACAGCTACATCATCCCGGGCGTCTGGCGCGACGGCTTCGAGACCGCCACCGGCTGGACGCTCGAGGGCGAGTGGCAGATCGACGCGCCGCAGGGCAAGGGCTCGAACCCGCCCGACCCGACGGCCGCGTTCGCCGGCACGAAGGTGCTCGGCCAGGACCTGACCGGCCTCGGCGCGCACCCCGGCGACAGCGAGCCGCAGAGCAACGACGCGGCCACCAGCCCCGTGATCAACGCCGCGGGGCTGCCGAACGGCGAGCTGAAGATCCGCCGCTGGTTCAACAACTACACCGGCTACGGCACGATCGACGTCCGCCAGGGCGGCGCCTGGACCGAGGTCTGGCGCAGCGGCCTCAACACGAACGAGACGTCCTGGGGCCTGCAGACGATCGACCTGAAGGGCAGGGCGGACAACAACGCCCAGCTGCAGATCCGCTTCCGGCTGCTCTCCGGCCCGGGCACGCTGAGCCCGCGCTCGAGCTGGAACATCGACCGCTTCGTGGTCACGAGCAAGGACTCCCCGGACTACGTCGCGTGCGGCAGCTGCGCGGGCGCGCCGACGTTCGCCGGCGCGACCGGCGCCGCCGACGTGGACGCCTGCGCCCACAACGGCGTCCTCGTCAGCTGGCTGGCGGCGCCCGCGTGGGGCACCGGCGCGCCGGGCTCGTACGCGGTCTACCGCAGCACCGACCCCGGCTTCACGCCCGGCTCGTCGAACCTCGTGGCCTCCGGCGTGGCCGGCACCTCCTACACCGACCTCACCGCGCCGAACGACGCGACGCTGTACTACGTCGTCCGCGCGGAGAACGCCGAGACCTGCGGCAACGGCCCGAAGAACAACGGCGTCGTGGACGGCAACACGGTCCGCGTGAGCGTCCGCACCACGTCCTCGCGCGTGGTCCCGTCCGCCCTCGCCGGCCTCGCCGTCACCCGGATCAACGGCGCGAACCTGCGCCTGACCTGGAACACGAACCCGGACGCCGCCGACTACTCGGTCTACCGCTCGTTCACCCCGTTCGCCGGCGACTTCGGCAAGCTGGGCGAGGTGCTGCCCGCGCTGTACGACGACGTGGGCGCGGGCGCGAACCGCGAGACCTACTTCTACCTGGTCAAGGGCGGCAACGCCTGCGGCACCGAGGGGCCCTGATCCTTGGGCTCCCGAACGTCCTGAATCACCTCTGACGAGAAGGGGCGGCCTGCGGGCCGCCCCTCCTTTTTGTGGGGGTGGGGCTATGCCCCACCCGGGCGGGGCACAGCCCCGCCCCCACACCTCGGTTGCTGCGTGTCGGGCCGGCGGCCGGGCCGTAGAATCGCCGCATGCGCCGATTCCTCGCCGCCGCGCTCCTCGCGCTCGCGCTCCCGTTCGCGCTCGCGTCCGCGCTGTCGCTCGCGCTCGCGCCCTGCCCCGCCCTCGCGGCGGCGCCGCAGGGGGCCGCGGCGCCGGCGGGCTCCCCGTCCCCGCCCTCGATCCTGCTCGTCACGATCGACACGATCCGCGCCGACCGCGTCGGCGCCTACGGCGCGAAGACGGGCGCGACGCCGACGCTCGACCGGCTCGCGCGCGAGGGGGCGCTCTTCCGCCAGGCGCTCGCCGGCGTCCCGCTCACGCTCCCCTCGCACGCCACGATCCTCACGGGCCGCACCGCGCGCGAACACGGCGCGCGCGACAACGCGCTCTACACGCTCGCCCCCGACGCGACCACGCTCGCCGAGCACCTCGCCGCGCGCGGCTACCGCACGGCGGCCGCGATCGGCGCGGCGGTGCTCGACCGCTCGAGCGGCATCGGCCAGGGCTTCGCCGCGTTCGACGACCAGGTGCGCGCCGGCCCGCGCCGCTTCTTCGACTGGGAGGAGCGCGCGGCGAGCCAGGTCGTGGACGCGACGCTGCCGCTGCTCGCGACGCTGAAGGCGCCGCCCGGGGCGCCGTTCTTCCTCTGGGTCCACTTCTACGACCCGCACTTCCCGCACGTGCCGCCGGACGCGTACCGCGCGCGCTTCAAGGACCCCTACGACGGGGAGATCGCGTTCGCGGACGCGCAGCTGGCCCGTCTGCTCGACGAGCTGAAGAACCGCGGCCTGGACCGGAACCTCCTCGTGGCCGTCGCGGGCGACCACGGCGAGGGGCTCGGCGACCATGGCGAGAAGCAGCACGGGGTGTTCGTCTACCAGGCGACGCAGCACGTGCCGTTCGTGCTGCGCGGGCCGGGGGTCAAGGCGGGCACGGTGGTGACGCGCGACGTGGGGCTCGACGACCTCGCGCCGACGCTGCTGGACCTCGCGGGCGCGCCGCCGCTGCCGCAGGCGAGCGGCCGCTCGCTGCGGCCGCTGCTGGACGGCAAGGCGCTGCCGCCGCGCGACCACGAGCTGGAGAGCCACTACGGCCGGCACGCGTTCGGCTGGGCGCCGCCGCGCGCGCTCGTGCGCTGGCCGCACAAGTACGTCCTGCTGCCCCGCCCGGAGCTGTACGACCTCGCCGCCGACCCGCGCGAGGCGCGCGACCTCGCGGCGGCGCGGCCGGAGCTGGCGCAGGACCTGCGGCGCGCGCTGGCCGCGCGGCTCGGGCCGGAGTACGACCGGCTGCCGGAGGCGCCCGAGATCGACCCGGCGCGGCTCGACGCGCTGCGCGGGCTGGGCTACGCCGCGGCCGGCGGAGGCGGGGCCGGCGGCCCGGTGCCGGAGATCGACCCGAAGGACGCGATCGCGTGGCTCGTCGAGCTCGACCGCGCGCGCGAGCTGGGCCAGACGGGGCGGCCGAAAGAGGCGCTGCCGATCCTGCAGGGGATCGTGAAGAAGAACCCCGACAACCTCGAGGCGACGCTCTCGCTGATCCTCGCGTACCTCGGCACGGGCCAGGACGAGCGCGCCGCGGAGGTCGGCCGCGCGGCGGTCGCGCGCTGGCCGGGGATGTACCTCGCGCACTTCAACCTGGGCAACGCGCTGCGCCGGCGGGCGCCGGCCGACGCCGAGCGGGAGTACAGGGCGGCGCTCGCGCTGCACCCGCGGCACGCGGAGTCGCTGCACGCGCTCGCCGACCTGCTGATCGCGACGAACCGCGCGGCCGAGGCGCGCGCGCTCCTCGACAAGGCCGCACGGGAGGGGCTGACGGACCACGACCTCGCGCTGCTGCGGGGCTCGGTGGCGGCGAGCGGCGGGGACCTCGCCGCGGCCGACGCGGCGTTCCGCGAGGCGTCGGCGCTCGATCCGTCGTCGGCGGCCGCGCTCGAGGCGCGGGGCAAGGTGGCGTTCGCGCGGGGAGACAAGGCGGCCGCGGCGAGCTACTACCGGGGCGCGCTCGACCGCGCGCCGGCGCCCGCGCTCGCGCGCACGCTGGGCGCGATCCTTCTCGACCTCGGCGACCGCGTGGGGGCGCGCGCCGCGTTCGAACAGTCGCTGGCGCTCGAGCCGCGGGGGCGCGACGCGGACCAGGTGCGCGCGCTGCTGCGGGAACTCTAGCCAAACGTTGAGATGAACTGCCGCTACCGCTGACCTGCGTCCAAGACGCGCCGTCGACTTGCTAGAGGTGGACGTCGATCGAGCGCGTCTCCAGGAGGACGGCCACGGGACTCAAAGCGGTCACGATCATGGTGCGACCTCCGGAGGCGCCCCACACGAAACCGTGAGCACCCGATCGACGATCGCGTCCGTCGCGTCCGTCCCCACGCCGACGACGAACCTGTCCTGTTCAGGCTCCTTCAGAACTACCCCGAAGGGAACTGGCCCCAGCGTGCCGCGCAGTCGACCACCGGAGTCGATGCACGCCATGCTGAACTGTCGACCGTGCCGCCAGACCACCAACTCGAAGCTGGCGGAGGCCTCGATCTGAACGCCGATCGCCGCCTCACCCGTGTCCCACACGGCCCGCAGCAGCCCCGCCTTGTCAGCGTCGCTGATTTCCGTGGCGCCCTCCACCCACCGGACGTTCGGCACCACGAGCGACCACAAGTTGATTCCGGCGGTATCGAAGGCGTCGAGGCGGCCCGCGGCCGGCTGGAACAGGAACGCAACTCCGTGCCATGTGTTGCAGGCGTAGACGGAGTACGGGGTCAGGTTGAATTTGAAGAACCGGGACGACACGCCGGGGTCGAGTCCGGCCACGGAGTCCTTGGTGGCGCGGTCGATGACATCGCCGCGCCACGCGAAGGACGACTCGACGCGTTCGACGCGCAGTTCGTACGACTCACCCAGAGGGCAGCCGTACGTGAGGTTCCCTTCCCGCACTCGCGGCGACCAGTCCCACGCGGGCGGCATCGTTTCGTCATGCACCACCTGCACCTCGCCGGTGACGGGGACGTCCGGTGCAACCGGCGGGGCGGACTGCGCTCCTGGCGGTGGGGGCGTCGCGCAACCTGCCAGCACGAGGGCCCAGGCGATGATCAGGGCTCTTTGCATCCTGGTTCTCACCCTTCGCCGGGGCCGTTATAGCCCCCGGCGGTCTAATGCCGGACAGCGACTCAGAACGGCGGGTATTCGCCGAACTGGAGCATCTTGCCGTCTTCCTTGGTCGGGTACTCCTGATATCCCGCCGGGCAATGTTCCCAACTCGCGTCCATGCGCTGGCACTTCGTCTCTGTGGTCGCGCACAACCCCGCTCCGGTCTTACAGTTGCCGGTGGTCAGGTTGACTTCGCTATCGGTGTGCAGGGTGCTTCCCTCGCCGCGGCAGCACGTCACCTTGCTCCCAGGAGGTGCGGGCGGCTTAACTCCATTCACGGGAGTCGGACCGGGAAGTGGCTGGCCGTTGAAATATGGGGTCTGGTACTCGTGAGGGGGCATGAACAGGAACGCGTCACAGTACTGATTGCCTCCGGTCTGCTGGGTGACCAGAGGCGCGATCTCCGTCGGAAAGGTGATCACCTCCTCCCATCAGCTGTTCGTGATCAGAATCTTGCTCCAGTCCGTGCCCGGCTGGTAGTACACGGTGAACCCCTCACCGGGCTCGTGGAGCACCTTGACGCCGCGATAGTAGTCCTGCGCCGCCACGGGTATCGCCGCGAACAGCGAGAGGACGAACAGCATCAGCATCCATTTCTTCATAACGTCTCCTCTGCCCGGCGTGGCCGGCGCTTACGGCCTCAGGCGTGCCATGTGCGGAAACGTCATCGCGCGGTCGAGCGCGATGCCGGCGCAGACGGCTCACCTCGAGGCGGCAGTTCTCGACTGACCATTGCTCGGTCCGCGGCCCGGTGCGCCTGCGGCATGTCGTTGAGTGTCGCCGCAGATCGAGCGCACGCGGCCACAGGGCGCGACGCCGCCGGCTGTGCCGAGGTGTGCCGCGGAGCGGACGGGTTCCGGTTCATCCCGCGTGTGCCTCGAAGGGCCGCGGTCATGGCGAGACAGCCCGGGCGATTGCCCACGCGAGGTCGGCGATCGTCAACGACAGCAGCTTCTCGCACCGCGCACGCTCGTCGGCATGTGCAATATCCAGTAGTGCGAAGAGCCTGAGTTCCGCGCGCCTAGTTCGAACCGTTCTGATAATCGTGCTCTCGACGTCCGCGAACAGACCGACCACTGTCCGATCTCTCGCGTCGGACCGCGCATTCGGCTCATCGGCAACTCTCGCGGTCAGCATCTCTGACAGAGTCCGCTCCGTTGTGAGGCACTCGGGCGGTACCCCGAGAGCCCGCGCGAGTCCCCGGACGAACTCGCTTGCTCGGCTCTTCTGCCGTTCATCAAGATCGAGTTGTCTGAGCCATGTCTCAAGTGCAGGCCCTCGTTCTTGAAGCACTCTGGATCGTGCAGCTTCGTTTGCCGCGCGAGCCAAACGACGGTCCCTTCTGCTAAGCCGCATGAGGAGCGGCAGCACCACTCCAGCGATGCAGGCCAAGATCAAGACTGCGAGCAGCGATCGGCTCATCGCGACGAGCACCGCGCCTCACATCGCAGCGTGCCGCCCGCCACGTAGCCAATCGCGAACGCGCTCGTTGCGAGCGTGGCGGTTCCCAGTCTCCCGGCGAACTTCTCCGTTGTCCCGACCGTCCGTACGTACCAGCCCCCATAGCGGTCTGCGCCGGGTAACCAGGGCCACTTCATGTCCACGGACGTCCAACGGCTCGCATCCCCTAGGCCCCTCGGGCCCCACGGAGCCTTCAGGTTCAACAGGCCGAGAGGCGACACCGCCACTGCAGCAGTGCGCAAAGGGTCTTCGGAATGACATTGAGACATGCAGTCTTGAAACTGCTTGCTCAATTTCTGCCATTCGCGCGCAATCGCACGAAGCCGGTCTACGCCATCGAGGTCCTCGATGTCGACCGGGTCTTCAGTCTCCTCCTTAACCACCGTGTCGCAGTACCACTTGCAGTGCCAACCCGCTCCCGTGTTGGTACACCCCAGCACGCACTCCATCTCGCCCGAATGCCCCGGAAGTGTGTCCGGGTTGAAGCTCCCACCCGCACCCCCGCCGCAATCACCTCCGTCGTTGTCGTCCTTGCCGTCGCCATCACCATCGAAGCAGAGCGGGTTGGACATATATCCCGTCGGGTCCGTGTAGTTCACCGGATTCGAGTTGACATAGGCGTGCTGGTTCGCCCCGATCAGAATCGGGTCAGCACTGGCAAAATGCGGGGCCGCTACTTGCTTGTACCGAGCCATCATGTAGTCGAGCCCGCTCGCCTCATCCCGCTCGTGCCCGGTGTACTTGCGAACGCTGGCGTCGGCACGCGCAAACCCGGGCGGCACGATCTCGAGCCCGTAGGGGTAGTAGTCCACCGCACCGCCCGCGACCTCGCGCCCCGCATCGTCGGTCACCATGCGCAGGCTGCCGAGGTGGTCGCGGTGATGATAGCTCTCCGCGAGCATCGGCCGCTCCGGCCCGCTGCCCGGCGTTCCCCCGCCCCCGCCGGGACACGGACCCTCGCCCGGCCGCGGCGGACCCGATGCCGGCCCCGGCATGTCGGTCCCGATGCTGTCTTCCGTCTCGAGCATCGGCGGCGTCCACTGCCGGATGAAGACGCTCCCGCAGGGCGAGCCGAGCGACTGCGAGGGCACGCTCAGCGACATCGTCCCCGCCGCGAGCCCCTGCGGCGTCAGCAGCGCCAGCGTCCCCGTGTCCGCGCGGCGGAAATACACTCGGAAACCCTTCCCGTTCGCCTGCAGCAGCGACCACCGGATCACGATGTTCGAGCCGTTTCGGCCCACCGCGATCGTCCGGACCTGGTTCGGCGCCGACGACGCGAGCCCCACGTTCACCGACAGCGTCATCGGGGCCGACCAGTCGCTTTCGTTCGCGCCCTCGGCCTTGATCCGCAGCGCGTTCGGCACGCCCGGCGCGAGCGCGCTCTCCGGGATCCGCAGCCGGCCCGCGGCGTCAGGCGTGAGCCCGGTCACCACGTTGGTGTACCCGCCCGCCGTGCGGATGTCCACCGTGTATGGACCCGCGGGCGCCCCGGCGCCGACGCTCAGCCCGAAGTCGGCCTGCCCAGCCAGCGGACTGTCCGGCGTGAGCGTGCGCGGGTCCGACACGGGCTTGCGCTCCACCAGCAGCAGCCCCCTGCCGTAGACGAAGTCCCGCTCGTGCTGCGGCAGCGCCGCGCCCGGGCGCACTTCGTACTGCGAGAGCACCTGCGCGTTCGGGCCGCGCAGCGTGATCAGCGGCCGGCCCCGCTCCGCGTCCACGCGGAAACGATAGCGCACGAGCCGCAGGCCGCCCGCGTCGTACAGGTACTGATCGACCGGCCGCGCCTCCGGCAGCGTGACATCGCCGCCGATCAGCGTGGACAGCAGGCCTCCCGGCCGCCAGAGCAGCGCCATCGGCATGTCGCCCAGCCCCGTCGTGCGCGTGACGCTGCCGTTCTCGTCGTAGGACTGGTCCGCGCGGCGGTTCCGCTGATCATCGATCGACGCGTCGAACTCCAAGTCCGCCGGCGCCGCCGGCGACGTCGGGCCGGACAGCCAGTCCTGCGTCGTGACGTTTCCGTACGTGTCGAGCGTCCACTGGAGGTGGTCTGGAATCGTCTCGGACGGATGCTTGGCCTGCGGCAGCACCTTCGCCTCGGCGAGGGCCCCGTACGGCGTGTACGCGAACGCCTGCGCGCCGATCGCCGCGATGTTCCCCGCGCCGTCGAAGCCGTAGGCGCCCGAGGCCCAGAGCGACTCCAGGCTCGTCGAACCCGCCCGGAAGCCCTGCGCCGTGATCGACGCCGTGCGTCCGAACACGTCGCGCCCGATCGTCGTCGAGGCCCCGTTCGCGAACAGCACGCTCGAGACGGAGGAGCCCGTGCCGTAGGCGATGCCGCCCGGACGCACGAAGTACTCGTCCGCCATGTCCGGGTCCTTGATCCAGTCGAGCGCGCCGTGCGCGTAGCCGTACTGGTAGCGACGCGGCGCCTCCACCCCCGGCAGGTACGGCACGGTGAGCCGCTCGACCTCGCCGAGTGCCGTGTAGGAAAAGCGCGAGAGGAACCGGTTCCATTCGGCCGGGGAGTCGCCCGCGGCGGTCTGCGTCCAGTCGACCCACTGCTCCTGCGCCGAGAGCCGGCCGTTCAGGCCACGGTAGATCAGGTACTGCCGCGTCGCGAGCCGGCCGTCGACGTAGCCATCGATCCGAGTCGGACGCCCCTTGGCCCGATCCACGGACTCCGGGCTGTCCTCGCAGGCCTGCGGCATGGCCAGCGCGTCACCGCAGAGCGATTCGTCGTAGCCCTGCTCGACGAGCGTCTCGCCGTCGACATAGCCCAGCCGCAGGTCGTCGACGTACAGGCCCGCCCCGGTGCCCGGGTTCGCCGTGTCCCCCTTGTCGAAGACGAGCAGGATCCACAGATCCCGCGACCCAGTCGACCAGTCCTGGTACAGGTCGCCCGGACGCACCGAGACCGGCCGCTGCCAGCGCGCGAACGAATCGTGCCGCCCGTCGAGGTAGAGCACGGTCCGTCGCTGCGACATGTCGGCGTCATCCGAGCCAGCAGCGACGACGTAGACCCCGAACGCGTCCTTGCCCGGCGCGTTCTCGCGCAGCTGCCGCCAGAACGCGAGCGTCAGCACATCGTCGCGCCCGACGCCGTTGACCCGCCGGCGCAGCACCTCGGCCGTGCCGCTCCCGGGCGGGTAGCCGCAGCCGGTGCCCCAGTGCAGCATCCAGTTCCCGCCACCCGTGAGGGCCGGAACGCAGCCCGTCTGCGCGTAGCTGCGCACGTTCCACTGCGTCGACCCCGCGATGAAGCGTCCTGAGCCGTCCAGCGTTCCGGACTGCCACGAGCCGAGGCCGGACTCGAAGCTCCCGCCGCCCGCGAGCAGGTCGACCCATTCCATCGGGGGCGCCGTCACGACGGGAGTTCCCGTGACCCGGCGCACCTTCGTGAGCCGGCCGGCGGCGTCGTACTCGTTGCGGTAATGGACGACGCGGGCCCGGGCCTGCTCGTCGGTCCAGACCAGCACGTTGCCCGCCGGATCGTAGGCCGGCGTCACGCTGCTCCCGTTCAGCACGCCGAAGACGATCGTCCCCTCCTCCGGCGTCGTTCGCTTGAGCAGGCGACCCGCGCCGTCGTACTCGAACAGGCGCTTCTGGCCGGCCGGGAATCCCTGCGGAGACTTCCACTGGCCGAACGGATCCGCGGTCAGCTCCGCGTCCGTCAGCAGGCGGGACTCGACCAGCTGGTCGCGCGCGTTGTACGCGTAGACGGCGTTCGCGGTGCCCGGGGGCGCGTCCACGATCACCAGCCGGCCGAGGCCGTCGAAGTAGCGCGTCGTCTCCGCGTCGCTCGTGCCGCCGGCGAGCGACGTCTGCACCCCGTGCACGGTCACGCGCTCGTGGGGACCGCGGTACGAGATGTCCGTCGTCGAGCCATCCGCCCGCCGGATACTCCGCACGCGACCGAGCGGATCGGGCGTGATCGCGAGCGGGTTGAGCGGATCCGCCGGATTCGGAATGCCGAAATAGACGATCGTGCCCAGCGGCGCGCCGTCCTTGGTCGGCACGTCCGCCACGAAGTAGCTTCCGGCCTGCCACGTCGTCGTGCCGGACGCGCTCTGGTGCCACTCCGACACGAACACCTCGCGCCCGAAGCCGTCGTAGCGCCGCACCCGCTTCTCCATGGATCCGCCCGGCTGGCGCCGCCGCTCCTCCACCACCCGCCCCAGGCCGTCCGTGATCCGCTGTTCGAGGAGTTCGGCCGTTCCGGACCCGACGCTGGTGGTCACGGTACGCAGGTCGGGATACGCGATCGCGGTCGCGGCCTCGACGGTGCCGGGCGGGTCCACGGTCGTCGGCCGGTTGAACTCGTCGTAGCTCATCGCGGTCTGAAGGCCGTTGGGATCGAGCGTCGTCTCCACCAAACCGTTCGGGGCGACCGTGCGCTCCACGGCGTTCCAGAGACCCACGTTGGCGCGCCGGTCGCGCACCGTCGCGCGCGTGACGACGCCGTTCGCGCTGGCGTACGTCGTCTCGCCGAGCGTCGCCGGCGTGTTGTCCGGGTACGTCTCGGGTCCGCTCGTCCACTGACGAATGAGGTTGTCGCTGCCGTCGTACTCGAAGTGCACCGTCGGATCGCTCGCCTGCCCCGTCAGGCGAGACGGAACATCGGCGTCCACGTACGGCGCCACCTGTGCGAGCCGCGTGAGCGACGTCATGCCGTCGCAGCCATCGAACGTCGCGTCCTCCTGGATCCGCTCGCCGCCCTCGTCCTGCACGGTGCGATACAGCCACGGTCCGAGGACGTGCGCCTCGTCGCAGGAACCGCCTGGGTGATACGTGGTCGACACACGCCGCGAGCGTGGGAGATACGAGCCGGAGATCTTCGTCGCCCGCCACCGGCCCCAAGAGTCCCGCACCGAGTTCGTCGTCGTCATCTGCGGGCAGCCGGTGGTGCACCAAGCCGGCTCGATCTCGTCGAACTTGTTCCCGTTGTCGTCGTGGTACGTCACAATCGTCCGGCTCCGAAGGACGCCGCGGATCTCGTCGTTGTCGTGCGAGTAGTCGAACTGGTTGGCGACGGACCGGATCGGCCGGCTTCCGTCCTCGGCAAAGAACGCGGTGTTCTTGACGGCGCCGAACGGACCCCAGTCCTGGTCCGCCTTGCCGCACGGGTGCCCGTAGAAGACCGATGAGGCATAGCGACCGTCCGGCTGCGTCAGGCGGAAATTGTCGAGGTACCAGTAGCCCTCCGCATCACACACTCGGCTCAGGTCCGGCTGGCGCGACCAGGTCCACGTCGCGCTCGGCTTCGGGCTCGAAGGAGTCCCCACGCCCTCGGGATGCACGGTCGAGGCCCCGACCCCGAACACCTTCCGAGGCGTCGTCTCGCCGGCCCTCTTCCCGACGTCCGACCACGAGTAGCCGAACTCCGTGACGGCGCCGGTCGGCGCCTGCACCGAGGCGATCGTCGCCGTGTAGCGCGCGTCCGCGGCCCCACCCGTCGGCCCGTAGAAGTAGCGCGTCACCGCGACCTCGGCCTCGTCGGCGGCGAGTTGGCTCACCTTCTCGAGGACCGGCACGTTCCAGGACCCGGGCCCGACGCCGGCGGCCACCGGCAGCACGACGTAGCTCAGGCGCGTCCGCACGTTCTTGTTCGCGGTGCCCGGCACGACGATGTCCTTCAGCATGCCGACGACCTCGTTCGGCACGCCGGGCCCGGCGGCCCAGACGGTGAAGTCGATCCGCACCCGCTGGTCGCCGTTCTCGCGCGTGATCGAGTGGATCGCCTCCGGGTAGGGGTACACGGCATCGCAGTCGGTACGTCCCTCGAGCTTGCACTCCCGGTTGTGATAGCTGACCTTGATCTTGTTTCCGTGGCGGTCGACGATACGCACGACGTAGAAGCCGGCGCGGTCGGCGTTGTCCACGTATCCCGCGCCGACCGTGACCGGCGCGACGAGCTGCTCCAGCGTGTACTTGATGCCCGCCGGGTCGGTGATGACGTACTTCGCTGGATCGTTCTCTGGACGGTTCGTGCAATCGTTCGTCGGGGTGCACTTCGGGCTGTCGGGATCGCACCATGGCTTATTGGCGCTGCCGCAGCATTCGGGCGGATCCGGCTCCGTCGCGCCGGTGCAGTCGACGAAGTACTCGATCTTCAGGCTCGGGTGCGCGAGCTTGACCGACGGGAAGAACCGGTACAGCGTTCCGGACGGGAACTCGTAGAAGTCCCGGACCACGCTCTTGTCGCTGTATGAGAACGCGCCGTCAACCTGCTCGGCGTAGCGCGGCGCGCGGAAGATGCGCCCCAGGTGCCCCGTCCAGCCGAGCCCGACCCAGCTGCGGCCGTACAGGTGATCGCGCCAGACGCGCGAGCCGTTCTCGTCCGGCCAGCGCACCCGCTCGAGGCGCGCGTTCTTCAGGTTGTACGTCCGGCCGAACGAGAGCGCGCCCCCGCCGTCAAGCGGCAGGCCGGGCGCGTCCGGCACGCCAATCCGGAGATTCCCCGCAAACAGATCGACCAGGGCTCCCCCCCCCCAGGGAACGGCTCCCCCCCGCGCGCCGCGGTCAGTTCGTCGTCGAGCGGATCGACGTGAATGGTCTCCACGAGCGGGAGGTTCGACGACACCGGCGGATCCGCACTCGCAGGCGCAGAGCCGACGAGAAGGACCACCACGGCGAAAGTAAACGACAGGACGACAGACGACCGCCCGACACGGTACATGTGCACTCCCCCTCGCACCCGTGAGGGTGCCCCGCGGGAGATATAACAAGAACCGTTTCTAATGTCTACGGGTGCCCTCAGGGGCAGACGGACCACGACCTCGCGCTGCTGCGCGGCTCGGTGGCGGCGAGCGGGGGGGACCTCGGCGCGGCCGACGCGGCGTTCCGTGAGGCGTCGGCGCTCGATCCTGGCCTGCGGCAGCACCTTCGCCCCGGCGAGGGGCGCGACGCGGACCAGGTGCGGGCGCTGCTGCGGGAGCTCTAGGCTCCCGGTCCGGCGCCGGCGCGGACCTCCACGTCCCTGCGCGCGCGGAGGACCCGCTCCACCTCGGCGATCAGCTCCTCGGCGCGCAGCGGCTTGCGGATCGTCGCGTCCGCGCCGAGCAGCCGCGCCGCCGGCAGGTAGAGCCCCCCCTCGGCCCCGGAGATCGCGATCACGCCAAGCCCGGGGGCGTCCCGTCGCAGCATCCGCAGGGTCTCGAGCCCCTCCTGCTCCGGCATCACGAGGTCGAGCACGACGAGGTCCACGGGCCCCGCCTCGACCGCCCGCAGCGCCTCGCGGCCGTCGGCCGCCTCGCGCACGACGAACCCCTCGCGCTCGAGCACCTCGCGGAGGTACCCGCGCACCTGGTCCTCGTCGTCGACGACGAGGACGCGCGCCGACGCGTTCCCGGCCGGCCGCAGCGCCGCGCGCACCGCCGCGGCGAGCTGGAACGGCGTGAACGGCTTCTGCAGGAACGGCGCGTCGGCGATCCCCGCGCCGTGTGCGTGGAGGGCGCCGCCCGCGTAGCCGGACATGAACATCAGCGGCAGGTCCGGCCGCCAGGCGCGCATCCACGCGGCGAGGTCGCCGCCGCTCATGCCGGGCATGATGACGTCGCTCAGCAGCAGGTCGATGGCCGCCCCCTCGCGCTCGAACAGCTCGCAGGCCGCGCACGGCTCCTCGGCCTCGAGCACGCGGTACCCGCAGGCGCGCAGCACGGAGCCGACGAAGCGCCGCACCTCGGCCTGGTCCTCGACGAGCAGGATGGTGGCCTGTCCCCGTGCGTCGACCCGCGCGGGATCCTCGGTGGGTGCCGCGGCACCCTCGGCCATCGCGGGCAGCCGCACGCGGAACGTCGTTCCCTTCCCCGGCGCGCTCTCGACGTCGATCGTGCCGCCGGCCTGCGTGACGATCCCGTGCACCGCCGCAAGCCCCAGCCCCGGCCCCTGGCCGACCTCCTTGGTCGTGAAGAACGGGTCGAAGACGCGGCGCCGCGTGGGCTCGTCCATCCCGACGCCGTCGTCCGTCAGCTCGAGGCAGACCTGGCCGTCGGCGTGGGACGTGGCGATGACCAGCCGACCGCCCTCCGGCATGGCCTCCCGCGCGTTCACCGCGAGGTTCAGCAGCACCTGGCCCACCTGGTGCGGGTCCGCGAGAACGCGGGGCAGGCCCGCCGCCAGGCGCGTCTCGATCGTCACGTCCGCGCCGAGCAGGCGCTGGAGCAGCGTCTCGACGTCCGTAGTCGACGTGTTCAGGTCGAGCGCCACCGGCTGCAGCACCTGCTGCCGGCTGAAGGCGAGCAGCTGCCGGACCAGCCCCGCGGCGCGCTGGCCCGCCGTCTCGATCTCCTCGATCCTGTCGCGCAGGGGGTGCGCCGGGCCGAGATCGGAGAGCAGCATGCCGCTGTAGCCGTTGATGACCGTGAGCAGGTTGTTGAAGTCGTGGGCGATCCCGCCCGCCAGGCGCCCGATCGATTCGAGCCGCTGGCCGGTCTGGACCTGCTCGACGAGCCGCAGGCGCTCCTGCTCGGCCCTCTTCTGCTCGCTGAGGTCCAGCAGGAACACGACCGCGCCGGCGTGCCCGTCGTAGGTGATCGGCGCGGCGCTCACCAGCACCGGGACCGACGTGCCGTCCGCGCGCAGCCACGCCTCCTCCACGCCCGGCACGGGCGCGCGCCGCTCGTTCAACGCGCGGATGCGGTCCTGCACGATCGTGTGGAAGTCGGGATAGACGCGGTCCAGCACGGGCTGCCCCACGAGCTGCTCGGCCCGGTCGACGCCGACGAGGCGGCAGACGGCCTCGTTCACGTACGCGAAGCGCCCGTCGACCTGGATGAAGATGGCCTGCGGCGCCGCGTCGAGGAGCGCGCGGACGCGGTCCTCCGGATCGCGGGTCTCCCGCGTGACGGTCGCGTGGTCGTCTCGCTCCGACGGTGTCGCGGCGAACCCGCGGCTCGGCAGATCGGTGGTGCCGACGGTCATGCCTGCCCCCCCGCGCGGCGAGAGACCGCCGCGCCCTGGGGCAAAGTTAGGTCGCCGCCCCGGGCGGGCCAATCTCCGGGGCGCTACCAGGCGGGCGCGACGTCAGGCATAGCGAAACCCGCGCATCAGCGGCACCGCCGAAAGAGGGGCCTGCCCGCGTGCCTGCTCAATCGCCTGTCCCCCCACGGTGCGGCGCACGGTCGGATGGCGTCCGCCAACGCAGGATCGTGCCGAACCCCTGCGCCACGGCACGGAACCGGA